>OKWU01000044.1_pt1 | contig 63924 bp, 58 predicted proteins | sample 1607201 | NCBI WGS metagenome assembly OKWU01 (sample SAMN07501055, study PRJEB24779) | human gut metagenome | isolation source: stool | host: human infant | place: USA: Pittsburgh, PA | reverse complement strand
GCGACCCCGATCAGATTTGAACTGACGATCTTCGCCGTGACAGGGCGACATGTTAACCGCTACACCACGGGGCCGTATCCAAAGTACTTGCTTAGTATATCTGTTATCAGAGTTTTTGTCAACACTATATGTGTAAATTCTTGATGAAGTTTTTTTCATCTCCCAAAATAGTGCTATCTTTATGTCCAGGTTCAACCAATAAATTATCATCTAGCTGTAATAGTTTTTGTAAGCTTATACGTAAATCGCCTGCATTACCATTATAATTATCGCTATTTCCAACATTTTGTTTAAAAATAGTATCACCTGTAAATAGATGGCCTTCTATTTCAAAACATACGGAACCTGCGCTATGCCCTGGTGTATGATACACCCGTATAGGAAAAGGACCAATAGTTAGTATGCCTTCTTGCAAGGGAATACATTGAGTAAACATCTTTTTCTTATATACACTTGGGCGCCGGCGAATCAATTGTAATAATTCATGATCCCCTTCATGTAAATACGCAGGAATATTGTAGTACTCACAAATTCCATCGAGTGCCGAAACATGATCACAATGACCATGAGTTAATAAAACGGCAAGCGGTGTAGAGTCCCCTACCATCTCAATTATATGCTTACTATGAAATCCTGGATCAATTATGAGAGATTGATTGTCTTCTTTTAATACATAGCAGTTTGCCTTATATAATCCTAATGGGCGTTTTATAATCTCCATTATACAATCCCTTCCCCCATAATACATCCAGTATACATATAAGCTTCTATAAAATTCTATATCGTTTTGTAGTATCTTTTTTTATAAAATATCCTTCCCAGAATTGTGGATGAAGCATAACTAGAATCGTAAATAATTCTAAACGACCTAATAGCATATCCACAATAGCAACACCTTTTGCACCTAAAGGTAGTAATGCAAAGGAATCAGTTGGTCCATAACCTCCAAATGCTAAACCTACATTACTTTGGAATGCAGTTACTATTTGTAGTGCATCACCTGTAGACAGGCCAAAACATGTCATAAGAAATACGGATATAACATAAATCATTAAATATAAAAATATAAATTGTTGCGTCATACGCACCCATTTTTCTGGCAATGGTTTTCCATTGATTCGTACCACTTGAACTATATCAGGGTGTATCGCTTTTCTTAAATAAATGATACTACTCTTAATTAATATAATGAGACGAATAATCTTAACACCACCGGTCGTAGATCCACTACAACCTCCAAAAAAGCTGGATATAAATAACATCATTTGAGCCGCAGCAGGCCATAAATCATAATCGGAAACGGCAAAACCACTTCCGGTTTGTATCGAGACTAGGGTGAAAGCCGAATCTTGAAAGGCCTGTCCTATATCCATAGAATTAGATTGAAAATATAAGGATATAAAGGTAATAAGAATACCAATAGCTAATACAAGCCAATACATACGCGTTTCAAAATCAGAGAATAACGCTGAGAATCCTTTTTGAACTACATTATAATATACGGCAAAATTACCGCCTGCAATGACCATAAACAAGATAAATACAACACATATATATGTATTTTGACTATATAAAAAAGTACCTGCAGTAGTCGGCGTCAATCCACCAGTGGCAATAATAGAAAATGCATAATTCAATGCATCAAAAGGATCAATACCACCTAAGCAGAGCATTATAAAACAGATGATTGTAAATATTACGTACAATGTCCATAATTTCGATGCTATAGATTGAATCCGTGGTAACACTACACCTGGTTTTGGCACAGATGCCTCAGCATTGAAAAAATGCGCAGCATCAGCACCAAGATTACGTAAGAATGATAGAATCAACACAATGATTCCCATACCGCCAATCCAATGCATTAATCCACGCCACAGTATGAAAGACTTTGGTATGCTATCAACATCAGAAATAACTGTAGCACCAGTAGCTGTAATACCTGACATAGATTCAAACAGCGCGTCCATCGGGTTAACTAATACACCAGATATAATAAAGGGAATAGCCCCCAATAACATTGTTAAAATCCATGTTGAGCTAACTACTAAGAAGCCATCTCTCAAGCTAAAGGTTTTACTCTTATTTCCACCAAATACTAGTAGACCACCGAGCAGTATAGATAATATAGCCGTAATACAAAAGGACCAATATGCAGTTTCAAATAGAATACTATATATAAATGGTATAACAAGAAAAGCTCCAAAAATATAGAGTAATTTGCCTACCAAGGACATGACAATCTGTATGCGCATATAACCCCTACGTTAAATAATTCAATAATTTAGTAACAGATTCAGGCAATGAGAATAGTACAATATGATCCCCCACTAATAGCTCTGTATTCCCCCGTGGAACAATCGCGTCATCACCGCGGAGTATAACACCAACTAAGGCTTTACCAGGTAGACGAATATCTTTAAGTTGTTTACCAGCTACGGGAGATTGTTCTGTAATAAGAATCTCTATAGATTCAGCCTTGCCACCTTCAAAAGTAGATATGGAGACAACACCTTCTCCACTTCGAACAAATCGTAGTATTTGTCCTGCAGTCATTAGACGTGGTGAAAATACAATATCTATACCAACTTGTTCCATGAGCATAATATATTCAGGACGTCCCACACGAACAACGGTTTTAGGTATGCCCATATGTTTCCCTACTAAAGCAACTAAAAGATTTAATTTATCATCATCTGTTAAAACAATAATAACATCGTTATCGGCCACTTCTTCGGCTTCTAGTAGATCAAAATCCGTACCATCCCCATTGATGACAATGGTTTTATCTACTTGTGCAGCTAAGGCTTCACAACGCTCAATATCCTTCTCAATAACCTTAACAGTAAATCCTGCTTTTTCCAATAAGATAGCTAGATTACGACCTAATAAACCAGCGCCTACAATAACAGCCCGTTTATGGAAGGTTGCATGATTAGAAAACCATTCTTGTTCTACTTCATTAATACCATCTTTTAAACCTAAAAAGAAAACACTGTCATTTGGTAATAATATACTTTCACCATGAGGTATAATCATTTCACCTAATCGTAAAATGCCAACCAATAACACACCTTCTGGAAAAGTTAACTCTTTTAAAGGTTTATTTACGAGCGGGAATGTACTATTAATTTTAAATTCCATTAAACGTACAGCGCCTTGACCAAATTCTTCTACGTCCAAAGCGGATGGTGTTTCAATAATATGAAGTAATTCTTGCGCCGTAACCATTTCTGGATTAATGAATAAATCAACACCTAATCGTTCTTTCATATGATCGTCCATATGATCAACGATATTTGTATCCCTTACACGTGCTACAGTAGATGGGACACCTGCTATTTTAGCTACTGCGCAAGATAACATATTAACTTCATCAGAATCGGTAACTGCAATAAACATCCCCACATCAGATAAGTCAATTTCATTCAACAACTGAATATCGCTACCATTGCCGCATACTAAACTAACATCCAATGTATTTTCAAGATTATGGATACGCTCCTGTGAACGGTCTATAAGATATACGTCATGATCGTCTTGCACCAGTCTTTCACACAAGGAATATCCAACCTTACCAGCACCTACTACAATAATCTTCATAGTTTAGACCTCTTGTGAATTTGGGGTCCATTGTTTACCAGTTTCTGTCAACAATGTCCAACCATCTTCTTGTACTACAAGGCGGGATTTCATTAAATGACCTAACGCTCGTTTAAAGGCAGCCTTGCTGATATTAAACTTATCCTTAATCAACATGGCTGATGATTCATCACTATAAGGCATTTTACCGCCTCGTTGTAATAGGTATTCCATAATAATCTGACCATCAGAGATTAACGCTTTTTCTTTAATTGGACGCATAGAAACATTAATACGGCCATCTTCACGTTTGAACGTAACACGAGCCTCTACCATTTCTCCAACATTTAATTTGCGTGTCATTTCTGATCGATGTAAAAAAGCAATCCATCGCTCAGGAGTAATAAAAAAGGCTCCATCACTAGTCAAATTGTAAATAGCACCACTTACTTGTTGTCCTACAACAGCATCGGTAGCAGCTTTAGAGGCGCGTCTCATCTCATCATCAACGTCCATAGAAACGGCCATACGACCAGATTTATCGGTATATAGTTTTACCCATACCTTTTCCCCTACTTGAGGTCTGCCACGCATTTCAGCATGAGGCATAAAAATCCCCCGTTCAGTACCAACCTCAACGAAACAACCAAAATTGGTCACATTAATAACCTCAACATAACCAATTTGACCGACCTTCATAGCAGGCAATCGCATGGAGGCAGTCAAACGTCCCTTAGGGTCACGATATAGAAATACCTCTACATCATCACCTATAGCAACTGGTGAAGTTTGTTGATCCTTATGGAGCAAAATATCATCATTTGTATTTCCTGTTTGACCATCAAGGAAAGCGCCATGATCACTAGTGCGTAGAACACGCAGTGTAGCAATGGTATTTTCCAATAATTCGCTAGCCATAGATTATTCTCCTTCAAAAGGAACACGTCCAGCATCGTTCCATAAGGCTTCTAGTCCATAAAATTCACGAATTTCATCATTACCAAACACGTGACAAATAATATCGCCAAAGTCCAATAATACCCATTCACCTTCGCGATATCCCTCACGATGGAGGACCGTCATACCTTGTTCTGCTGCTATATCCTCAATTTCATCTGCAATACTTTGAGATTGTTTAATATTATTGGCGCTTACAATCATAAAATAATCGCCTAACATAGAAACACCTTCCAAATCAAGTATTTCAATATCATGACCTTTCTTATCATAAGACGCTTGTGCAAGCGCTAAAACATGTTGTTTAATTTCTTCTTTTTGTTTCATTGTATCTCCTATTATTCTTTCTTCTCTGGTTCTGAACCTGGTTCTGATGGTTTTACACGTGTGCTTTGTTCTGATTCTACCGCAACAGGTGCTTTTTTAGTTTCAGGTGTAGAAACAAATTGACTTAAATCTTCTGGTGCCAATGTCCCCATTGTAATTCCCACTAAGCGCTGAGCCTCAGTTGGATTTACATGCCAATACACGACGTCATTAATTTTTTCTTTTTCACCAGGCAAAATATAAAAATGAATATGGTCTTTATCCATTTGACCAATAGAACGCATTAATTTAATAGCATCCCATGTAGATATATTACTTTCATAATGACTCCATAAACGCCATATATGCCAAGCTTTTGTAATAAACCAAGTATCTTGTTCCCGATCAACCCATAATTTCAAGAACCGTTCTTGTCGTTGAACGCGTCCAAAATTATCATTATTTTCGTCTGTGTAGCGTAAATATGCTAATGCATTATCACTATCTAAATTTTGATAGCCTCTGCGTAAATCTATATCTTTACTACCAGTTTCAGCATCAACATGTTCCATATTCTTTTCTACGTAAAACTGTTGACTACCTAAAACATCACTTGTTTTTTTGAAAGCTGCCTCATCAACGACAACATAGTAAGGTATGCTGATATGGAATATATCCTCTACAACGGCTTTCGTTAGTTCAATATTACCTTCTGCATACATTTGATTTAACATAGATGCAGATTTTTGATCTCTACTTTCAATTTTACTATTGCTAGGAATACCAATTATATCCATCGTATTAGTATTCATATTAATAGACATGAGGAATAATGAGTCAGCTTGACTCGGATTATTTTTATCTCGCCCTACAATTAATACATATACCGGCTTGTCCAATGCTTTCTGTTCTACATTAACTGTATCAGTATGCTTAGGTTCACTGGATTCTTCAATCTCACTTGCAGTATCAGTTTGTGTTACTCGATGATATACATAGCTGATTCCACTATACATACCCCAACCGATGCCACAAATAACAGTAAGTGCTAACACGAATGCGATGATTAGACGGCCCCATTGGAGCTTATTTTTTTTCATCTGACGTTCTCGACGTCTTCTACGGCGACGAGCTCGCGCTTTTTCACGTTCATCCATTCTAGGCACCTCCTTTTTTCATATGCTGTATAAGATCATTACGGCTAATAATAGTAAGAGGATAAATAGTATCATCACTATCTATTAAATGTCGAATGGTCATATCAAATCCACACAATACTCCGGCATCAAGAGACTGTTCTGCAGCTGCACGAATATCATTTACGCCAGGAAAATTACGATTAGGCTCAATATAATCAGCTAAAAATATAACTTTATCCAATTTTGACATGCCCACTTTTCCAGTTGTATGAACACGTATTGCTTCTAATACTTCTCGATTAGTAATACCATAATGAGTATTCGCTAACACCATACCTGCTAAACCATGTAATAAAGCACCGCTATGTAACATATCAACATCACAGTCCAAATCGGCAACTAAATCTTGCATTTCTAATAATGGTAATTCTTTAGCACAGTCATGTAACATCGCTGCTAACCGAGCGTCTTCTACATTAGCCCCATATTTTTTAGCTAAATAAATCGCTGACTCTACAACACCTAAGGTGTGTATAAAACGCTTTTTACTTAATTTATTAGATAAGTCGGTTTCAATTTGTTGTATATCCACCTTTAATTATTCCTTCCGATAAATATCATATTTTTCAATATATTGAACTACACATTTAGGTAACATATATCTGACCGTCAAGCCATGACGCAGTCGGTCTCGTAAATAAGTAGCAGATAATTTCATTTCTGGTACATTCATTAAATGAATTCTATTCTTAGCTTTGGGACCTAATAACTCTAATGTTGTATCAACAACCTGAGATCCATCAGGCCTCATAGCACCAATAAAATGACAATGCTCTAATAATTCATCAATAAATTTCCAATTAGGTAAGTCTCGTATTGTATCTGTACCAGCAATAAAGTAAAAAGAAACAGAATCTCCATATATTTTTTTGAAATGATGAATAGTATCAATTGTATAGGAAGGCCCTTCACGACGCATTTCCACATCGGATATTTCAAAATACGGGTTATCTGCTACCGCCGAAGCCGTCATGGCATAACGATGCTTAGCATCAATAACATCATTATGTTTATGAGGAGGTATTCTTGCAGGAACAAATATAACCTTTTCTAAATGAAAGTTTTCCCTTGCCACCTCTGCAATCATTAGATGTCCTAAGTGGATAGGGTTAAAAGTTCCGCCTATAATACCAATCCGCCGGTTCTCTACCATATATAAGTCACACCCTTTATGACTATAATACAAATCAAGATAAATAATGCTAATGCTTTTACATACGATACCCACTCATAACGACCTTTTGGAGTCTGAATATAACGATAATAGGCTCGTATCAAATAATATAAACGCATCACGAACGAATTTGTCCTGTACCAAATACAAAATATTTATAGGATGTTAATGCTTGTAATCCCATTGGTCCACGAGCATGGAGTTTTTGTGTACTAATGCCAATTTCAGCACCAAATCCAAATTCAAAACCATCTGTGAAACGTGTAGACGCATTATGATATACAGTAGAACAATCGATAAGATTCATAAAATACTGAGCGGTTTTCATATTATCTGTTACAATCGCTTCAGAATGATGTGTCGTATATTGATTAATATGTGAAATAGCCTCATCCACAGATGATACGATAGCTACATTTAAATCCAAATCATTATATTCTGTACTAAATGAGTGCTCATCAACAGCAATCCCCTTGACAATCTGTAATACATCTGGTGTACCGTGAATCGTTACATGATGGGGCTCTAATTTAGAGTCTAATGCCAACAGAAATTCGGGAGCAATAGATTTATGAACCAATAGGGTCTCCATAGAATTACATACAGATGGACGTTGTACCTTTGCATTCACAGCAATATCAACAGCCATGTCAATGTTAGCTTCAGCATCAACATAGGTATGACAGACACCGCTTCCCGTCTCTATAACGGGTATCATACTATCACGTACAACCCGTTGTATTAATCCTGCACCACCACGTGGAATCACTACATCTATATAACGGCGTTGTTGTAGCAATACACTTACAGCTTCACGATCTAATACTTCTACTAACTGGATAGCTGCTCTTGGTAAATCATTGGCTTCTAATACATCTTGCATAATGGATACGATAATGCGATTTGTACGGTATGCTTCCTTACCACCGCGCAGAATAGTGGCATTAGCGGTTTTAAAGCATAAGGCGCCAGCATCAACAGTTACATTAGGACGCGCTTCAAAAATGATACCTATAACACCAAATGGTACGGCACGCTTTTCAATGTGAAGTCCGTTAGGCCTATTAATAGTTTCAAGTATGGTTCCTACCGGTGATGGTAATAGACTAACTTGACGAACCCCTTCTGCCATTTGATTAATACGCTCTTTAGATAGTAGTAATCTATCCAACATCGTATCAGGCACCACGCCTCGAGCCGAATCCATATCCATGTGATTGGCAGTTAAAATTTGTTCACTATGTTGAACTAACGCATCGGCTATAGCACATAATACCTCATTGATGCGTTTCTCTGATAATTGCTGTAAAACAATAGATGCTGCTCGTGCAGATTCACCCATTTCTTTAAATATACTTTCATATGAATTCATACTGCACCTCATCAATGAATAATTACTAAATTATTTCTGTGAACAACCTCATCATATGTTGTATCAATTTCTAATACACGAGCTATATCTTGCGTATTGTGACCTCTAATCTTAAGTAAATCTGTAGAACTATAATTCACTAATCCTCTAGCGATTTCTTTTCCCTTAGCAATAATTGATACTGTATCACCAGGTTCAAAAGACCCATCCACTTCAATAATACCAGCTGGTAAAATACTAGCTCCGTGATTTAATACGGCTTTCGTACATCCTTCATCTATAGTAATGCTTCCACTTAAGCGTTTCCCATAAGCTACCCAATGATGTTTTTGAGAAACACCTTGATCATTAGCGACAAATAATGTACCTATATTCTCACCTTTACATACTTTACGTAAAGAATTATCCGATTCACCACTGGCAATAATCATATGTATACCTGAATTAGTCGCCATATGGGCAGCCTTAATTTTTGTATACATACCACCAGTACCCATACTTGAACCTGCACCACCAGCGATTTCATAAGTTTCATCTGTAATTACAGAAACTTCGTGGATTAAAGTAGCTGTAGAATCCGTAGCTGGATTAGCCGTATATAAACCATCAATATCAGATAAAATAATAAGCACATCAGCTTCTACAATCCCTGCTACAGTAGCCGATAATGTATCATTATCGCCTATTTTGTATTCTTCAATAGCTACTACATCATTTTCATTAATGATTGGAATGACATGTAATTGTAATAACGCATGTAATGTATTTCGTAGGTTCAAATAGCTATGACGAGAAGTGCTATCCTCCTTCGTCAATAATATTTGAGCAACCGTTCTACCGTACTCTCGAAACATGCGTTCATACATATGAATGAGTACACCTTGTCCTACCGCTGCTGATGCTTGACGTAACACAAGATCTCTTGGTTTTTCTTTAAATCCTAACGGCGCAAGGCCTGCACCCGTAGCCCCCGAGGAAACAAGAATAACCTCTTTCCCTTGGTTGGCAAGATCTGATAATTGACGGACTAAATGTTCTATCCGTTCTAAATTTAAATGACCATTTGGGTAACATAATGTACTGCTCCCCACTTTTACAACAATGCGTTTAGCATTCTTAATGGCATCTCTCATACAATCATCTCCTATAAGGGAAAAAGGTTATAACTATTATTTCGGTAATATAATTTTTGGTTCTTTTTTAGCTTTATAAAGAACACCATTGAATCCAATAACTTGTACTAACTCAGCACCAAGCATATCTGCTAATTCTTGAAAAATCGCTTTATCTTCTGGACTATTATTAAGCAATTTAACCTTGATTAATTCACGTGCCATCAGTGCTGCTCGTGCACTATCAATCACGCTATCCTCAAGACCATTTTTACCAATTTGCACAACAGCTGGCATAGTTGCAGCTAATGAGCGTAAATACCGTTTCTGTTTTCCTGTCATTATAACTCCTAGTCTCTGAATGTGAATCGTTGTTCACCAATAACAACTTCATCGCCTTCTTGACATCCTTTTTCACGTAATTTATTATCCAATTCCATAAAACGCCAAATACGTTGGAATCGACGTAAGGATTGATCATCGTCAAGATTGGTCATTGCCACAAGTCGTTCGATACGTTTACCCGTAATATAGAAAGCAGCATCATCACCACGTGTAATAACAAACTCCGTATCTGGTTTTGCTTCATACATAACGGTATCATCAGTGGCTTCAACCTCTGGCTCATAATTTTCTACATAATAATACGCTCGTTCCATTAGCTCAGGTAAACCTTCACCACTCAATGCATTGATTAAGAAAACTTCATAACCCTTGTCTTCAAAATAAGATTTTGTATTTGGAATTGTTTCATCATCAAAGACAAGATCTATTTTATTAAGTGCCACGATTTGTTTCTTATTAGCTAATTTCTCTGAGTATTTACGCAACTCATCATTAATAGCATCAAAATCTACTTTAGGGTCACGACCTTCCATGCCAGATACATCTAGAACGTGAATCAGAATATTCGTGCGTTCTACATGGCGCAAGAAATTATGACCAAGGCCTACACCTTCACTAGCCCCTTCAATAAGACCAGGAATATCAGCCAATACAAAGCTACGATCACCAGGGAGCGTTACAACACCCAATACAGGAGTTAATGTTGTAAAATGATAAGCCGCCACTTCTGGTTGTGCTTTAGATACTTTGCGTAGAATACTTGATTTACCAACGCTTGGATAGCCAAGCAAGCCAACATCAGCCAATACCTTTAGCTCTAGTTGTAACCAGCGTTCTTCCCCTGGTTCCCCCTTTTCAGCAAAGGTAGGTGCACGATTAGAGCTAGATAAAAATCTCGCATTACCGCGTCCACCGCGACCGCCTTTAGCGATGATAAAGGTATCACCATCGTGAACTAAGTCACAGAACACCTTACCTGATTCTTCGTCCTTAACAACGGTGCCTAATGGAACAGGAATAATTAAATCTTCTGCACCGCGACCATGTTTATTGGCGCTTTCACCATTACCACCCTTTGGCGCTTTAAATTGGCGTTTATAACGAAAATCTACAAGAGTATTAATATTTTTATCTGCTTTTAAAATAACATCTGCCCCTTGGCCACCATCGCCACCGCTTGGTCCGCCATTAGGAACATATTTCTCTCGACGGAAACTAGACATACCGTCTCCGCCATCACCCGCTTTTACAAATACACGAGCGCGATCTATAAACATAATTACATCCTTTTCTGCAAAACTATTTTAATAGTTCTATTGCCTTTTGAATTTGAATATCTGACATATCACTAGATGGGGTAGTTCCCTTTGGTAATTCTAGAACTACATCTGGTTGAATACCAGTTCCATCAATAACACGATCATTAGGAGTATGGTATTTAGCTATAGTCACTTTAATACCTTCATCCTCTAGATTTGGATATACACTTTGAACAGTGCCTTTACCATAACTATTAGTGCCAACAATGGTACCTAATTTTCTATCTTGAATAGCGCCAGCAATGATTTCAGATGCACTAGCAGAACCTTTATTAATGAGAACTACCATAGGTAATGCAGGATTTTTTCCATCAGATACATAATTTTTGGTTTTTCCATCTCGTGTTGTGAAAGATACTAATGTACCTTCTGGCATAATAATGCTAGCAATATCTTGCGCACTATTAAGTAATCCACCAGGATTATCGCGTAAGTCTAGAACTAATGAAGTCATTCCTTCGGATAGAAGCTGCTCATATTGTGTTTTAAAATCACCTGCTGTATGCTCAGCGAATTGACTGATGCGAATATATCCAATGTGGTTTGATAACATCTTACTTTTTACTGTAGGTAATACGATTTCTTCTCTTGTAACGTTAAACGTTAATAATTGATTATCCCGTTCAATCACAATCGTTACATCGCTACCGGCTTCACCACGTATTTTTGAAGCTGCATCTTCAATCGTCATAGAATTAGTATCTACGCCATCAATGGATACGATGTGATCACCGCTTTTGATGCCAGCTTTATAAGCCGGCATATCATCAATCACGGATACTGCTTCTAACCCCTTTGAACCATGTCCAAGAACCATGCCCACACCTGCATAGGTGCCAGAGGTATGCTCTTTCATAGATTCAAAGTCATCCTTGTCTAAATAGACACTATGAGGTTCTCCTAAGGAAGCCACTAAACCTTTCAACATACCATCAAACAATGTGGCTTTACTTACAGGCGTCATAAATTTCTGAGTCGCTATGTAATAAGTCACCACAAATCGAGGCAACCCCATAGCTGATCCGGAAATATACCAAAATACGAGCCACAACATAATAATGGACGCAAATATATATTTAATTAGCGCTAAACCAATTCTTTTAAAATTATTATTCATTCTATAAATAACCCATAGGATCAACTGGATCCCCGTTTACGCGAACTTCAAAGTGAACATGAGGTCCTGTACTATTGCCCGTACTACCGGCATAGGAAATAACTTGACCTTTCGCAACAGACTGACCTTCATCTACAGCGAGTTCAGAGTTATGACCATATAGTGTAGAAAGACCATTACCATGATCGATAACTACAGCATAGCCATAGCCGCCCATCCATCCGGACCAAACTACGACGCCACCATCAGCAGCATGAACAGGTGTTCCTTCATCAACGCCAATATCAATACCGGAATGATAAATCGTAGTACCCCAAATTGGATGAACACGATAGCCATAAGGGGAAGTAATTTCACCACTAACTGGCCAGCCAAGTTGTCCTGTACCTTGTACCCAATTATCTGATGCACCTTGCCCACCAGAGGATTGAGCTGCTGCGGCCGCGGCTGCAGCAGCTGCAGCAGCACGTGCAGCTTGTCGCTCTTTCAACATAGCACTTACTTGCGCCGAAGAAGCATTAAGTTCTTCAATGGCTTGCATAGCAGTGTCTCTATCATTTTGTGCTTTTTGAAGAACCACATTACGCTCTGCTTTTTTCTGTTCAATTTCAGCCTGTTTAGCAAGAGCCGCTTTTTCTAATTCAACCAACTTAGCACGATCTGCTTCAAGTTTTTGTTTATGAGCTTCAATTTCAGCACGTTCTTTTTTAATTTCGTTAATCAGTGTAATATCGGAATCAATAATTCGTTTTAAAACCTCTAATCGATTAGCGAAATCACTAAAATCTTTAGACCCAATGACTACATCAAGATAACTAAGTCGTCCATTGATATAAATATCACGAACTCGTTTATAAAATATGGATTCTCGACCTTCTAATCGTTTTTGAGCCTCTGCCAATTGACGTTCATTAAGTGTAATATCATTTTCTACAGCTACACGCTGGTCTTTAATCGTACCTAACTCAGCAGTCGCTTGGCGAAGTTGTTCCTCAATTTGTTTCAACTGTTCAGAAACGCTACCAATCACAGTTTCCGCATCTGCTTTTGCAGCATTTTGTTGATTAACTTGTTGTTGAATCGAATCTAATTGATTCGTTAAATCTTCATCTTCAGCCATAATATAGGCTGGTGTCCCGCATAATACCACTCCCGAAAGAAGGGCTGCTACGAGACGAGTTTTAAATGTATACTGTCTCATAATCCCTCTACTATACTTTCATATATTGTTTCAATGAAATGGTACTACCAATAATACCTACAACTATCCCACCGCCAATTAAGCATGCTACTAATTGATAGAAGAATGGAAACATAGGAACTAATGGGAAGAATGCAAGCGAATCAGATACTTCCATGGTAATAAAATGATAGAACTCACCCACGCATAATACGGCAATAATGGAACCGATAAAGCCCAATAACATGCCTTCGATTACAAATGGCCAACGAATAAAGCTATTTGTAGCGCCTACATATTTCATGATCGCAATCTCTTTGCGACGAGCAAATACGGTTAAACGAATGGTATTAGAAATAATAAACAATGTGGCTGCCGCTAAGAAGCCAATGAGTACGATACCACCAATTCGGATAATTTGTGTAATACGGAACAATTCCTCAATGATGTCTTGACCATAATGTGTACTTTCTACGCCTTGGAATGTAGTTACTAATTTAGCTGTAGATTTAACATCTTCAGGATTTTCAAAGGTAAGAACATAAGAGTTTGGCAATGGATTTACACCACCTAAGGCGTTCACCAATTGTTGTTGATCCCCCAAGCGCTCCTTAAATTCTTTCATAGCTTGTTCTTTATTAACAAATTCTAAGTGTTTTAGATTTGGAATTGCTTTCACTTGCTTACCAACAGCCATAATTTGCTCTGTAGTAAGACCATCTTTCAAATACACACTTAACTGCACTTGATTCTCTAAGCTCGATGCCATGTTATTAAGATTGATAACGCCACAGAGAAATACACCAAGCATAAATAAAGATAATGCTACAGTGGAAATAGACGCTAACGTCATAAGGCCATTGCGTTTCATGGACTTTAAGGCTTCCTTAAAGAAATATTTCATTGTTCTAGGCTTCATTAAATTCTGCACCCCTCATATTATCACTAAGAACACGACCATCTTTTAATTCGATAACTCGCTTATTTAAATAGGTAACAATATCCATATTATGGGTAACCATAATTACAGTAGTGCCAAAATTATTGATATGCTTGAACAAATCTACAATGTCTTTACTCGTATTAGGATCAAGATTGCCAGTTGGTTCATCTGCAATTAATACAGATGGACGATTCACGATAGCCCGTGCAATCGCTACACGTTGCTGTTCACCGCCAGATAAATCCTCTGGTAAATCATTCGCCTTATCAGATAAGCCAACTAATTCAAGAACGTGAGCTACCTTCTCTTTAATTACCTTAGGTTTCTCCTCAATAACCTCTAAAGCAAAAGCAATATTTTCAGCTACACTTTTGTTAGGTAATAATCGGAAATCTTGAAATACTACGCCTAATTTACGTCGTAATTTTGGTATTTTACTACGTTTCAATTTTGTAACATCAAATTCATCGACTATAACTAATCCAGAATCTGGTGTAACTTCATGAGTTAATAATTTAAATAACGTAGATTTACCAGCCCCACTATGACCACAAATCAATACAAACTCACCATCATTAATGGTGATGCACACATTATCAAGTGCAGTAGATCCGTTTTCATATACTTTACTAACATTCTTAAATTCTATCATTGGTTCCCCTTTTATTTACGTGTCACCACTTTTTTAACTGCTTTTACAATATCTTCAGCTGTTAACCCATATTTCGCCATCAATTCTTTTGGTGTACCACTCTCCCCAAATGTATCTTGAACACCAACGAATTCCATAGGAACAGGTTTATGTGCAACAACAACTTCAGATACAGCAGAACCTAAACCGCCTAAAATATTATGTTCTTCAGCAGTCACAATAGCACCTGTTTCTTCAGCGGCTTTAATGATGGCATTAGTATCGATAGGTTTAATGGATGCCATATTAATAACGCGAGCAGAAATTTGTTCACCTTCTAGTTGTTTAGCTGCTTCAACTGCAGGGCCTACTAAAGCACCACAAGCGATAATTGTAACATCAGAACCATCTTTTAATTGATTAGATTTACCAGGTGTGAAAGTATATCCTTCTGCTGTTACATCATCAACACCAGCACGACCGAGACGTACATAAACTGGACCATTATAATCAGCAGCCCATTGAATGACAGATTCTGTTTCTTTTTCATCTGCTGGCACAATAACAGTCATGTTTGGTAAAACACGCATACATGCGATATCTTCTAAACTTTGATGAGTTGCACCATCTTCACCTACAGTAATACCTGCATGTGTAGCACATACTTTCACATTAAGTTTTGGATAGCATACAGCATTACGGATTTGTTCAAATGCACGACCAGTTGCAAACATAGCAAAGGAAGATACAAATGGAATCTTACCTGTTGCAGCTAAACCGGCACCTACAGAGATTAGATTTTGTTCAGCAATACCTACATTAAAGAAACGTTCTGGACACTCCTTCTTAAATGTATCAGTCTTAGTAGATTTTGATAAATCAGCATCAAGAACAATAATATTAGAATTTTCTTTACCAATTTTTGCTAGCGCATTACCGTACGCTTCACGTGTTGCTTTACCCATTATTGTACCCCCATGATTTCATTTACGAATGCCACACCTTGTTCTTCACTAGGTGCCTTACCATGCCAACCAGCTTGACCTTCCATTTCTACAACACCTTTACCTTTTACAGTATGCATTACGATACATGTAGGGCCATCTGTGAAATCTTTCGCCTCTTCAATGGCTTGATGTAATTCGTCAATATCGTGACCATTTACTTCAATAACATTCCATTTGAAAGCTTTAAATTTATCTGGAATTGGCAATGGGGACATAACTTTTTCAATATCACCATCAATTTGTAGGCCATTATAATCTACAAAGGCAGTCAAATTATTTAATTTATAGTGGCCTGCAAACATAGCAGCTTCCCATACTTGACCTTCTTCAAGTTCTCCATCACCGAGAATGGAATATACACGATAATCAGCATTATCGATTTTACCTGCTAATGCCATACCACAAGCTGCAGAAATTCCTTGGCCCAAAGAACCTGTAGACATATCTACACCAGGTGTATGCTTCATGTCAGGATGACCTTGAAGGAAATGATTAATTTTACGCAGATTGATTAATTCGGATTTAGGAAAATATCCCTTTTCAGCAAGTGTCGCATACAATGCTGGCGCTGCATGACCTTTTGATAATACAAAACGGTCACGATCTTGTTTTTTAGGATTACTTGGGTCTACATTCATTTCTACAAAATATAACAGAGACATTACATCAGCAATGGATAAAGAGCCACCTGGATGTCCAGATTTAGCTGCTGTAACAGACTGTACGATGCTTACGCGAATCGCTTTTGCTTTCTCTTGTACTAATTGTTTTTGATCTTGACTCAATGTAGCCATAAAGACCTCACTTTCTGGATAATCTCCAATTTATATTTAATACTCTTCTAAAAGTGAAATAGCAAATTCTGCATTGCGTTTCGATACATTACGCAATGTTTGAATGCGATTGAATGAATGTTGATAAGATTCTGTAGATTGTAAAAGTTCTACACATCGATCATATAGAATATTAGAATCTAATTCTGTCATAGTACCAATTGGTTCTTGTTCAATCATATGTAAAAAACTTGTAATTTTAGGGTCATAGGAAATACCAATAACTGGTTTTCCCATTAAGGAACTAAAAACAAGTGCATGTAGGCGTATGCCAATCATTAGATCTACATTGCCAGATAAGGATAGTTGCTCTTCTGTAGTAAAAGGTCCTTCTAATACGATTGGTTTTACCTTCATTAATGAAGCTATAATCTTTGCTTCCTTCGTATCATCAGGATGAGACATAGGTATGAATACTATTTCAGCATCTTGCTCTAAACTTAACCGGCTCAATACATCTGCTAAACTCTGTCTATACGCCGTATCATCCTTCCAACTACGCACAGCAATGCCGATGCGTTTCCTACCACTTTCAATAGGAGCACAATTATATTTGGTTAAAATATTAGCACCGATACTAGGATTAGCCTTATGCATAGCTAATACAGCATCCGCCGTAACCTCAACATCGTAAATTCCTAGAGCATTCAACTCATCTTTCGAAATGGAATCACGAACTGTAATTCCATCTACATATTTCAACATAAATTTAACAGCTCGTTTTGTAGATTTACGATATAAAGGACCAATACCTTGAGAGTACAGCATAACAGGTTTTCCGAGTAATTTTGCAAGTCCCATGATACTTAGATAATAATAGGTATTTCGAATACTTGTAGCATCCTGTAATAAACTACCTCCACCGCTAATCACTAAATCAGCATTACGTATGGCATTCAAAATACCAAAGGCAGCAAATGTTCCAACAGCCTTAATATTATGTTTTCTACTAGTCTCTTGAGGATTGCCGGAAATAACCGTAATATGTGCATCGTCTTCTACATCACGAATAGCGTCGATAATGGCACAAAGCATAGCTTCATCACCAGCATTACCAAAGCCATAGTAACCGGAAATAACGATATTACTCATGACTGTCCTCCCGATGCATAGCCCATTGCGAGATATAAATGAGGAAACGGACTGCAAGAATAAGAACAATACCTATAGCACAACCGAGCAACAAACCATCATATCCACGCATAATAGACATGAAGACAGGTGTTCTAATATGACAGAATGTTTCAACCATAGATGCTACGCCGATAACGCCAGCTATAGTTAATACAAAGTGAATAACCATAGGCCATTTACGTAGGAATGCAAATGTTGCGAGCATCAACAATGGATGACCAATCATAAATTCCTTTTCTCTTGGTCTAGCATATAGTGTATTCTCTAGGAATCTACGCAATACGAGTTCAAATGTTGGAACAGGCACACCTGCCGTATGACCACTACGGCCTACAAATACCCAAGCCGCAGCACCTATAGCAGCAAACACAAAGAACACATACATTTTTACATCTGTAGTTAGAAATTCTTTAATGAATTGCTTAGCTTCTGTTCTAGAGTTAATCATGCGACCTTTCCATAATGGAAAGCGTTGTAGATATGCAATCATAACAAGGATGATTGGTAATACGAAGGTAAGTTTTACACCTCTAAAGATTTCAAATTCCATAAAGAATTTTGTATTACCTAATAATGCCGCAATATACATGCCACCAATAGCGGCAAATAATGTTGCTATTACGAGATAGAGTAATGCGAGTAGCGTAGATTTCCACGCACCTATAGGGCGTGTACCATCTGATCTACGCCATTCTTCCATAAGAATCACCAAGGCTCCAACAGGTGCCATAATAGCTGCAGATAAAGCCCAAATTTGAACTAATAATGTACCGCTAGTTACAATAAATCCAACAATGGATAGTAATGATAGGGCAAAAAATAGAACTAATTGTTTGTGTTGTGACATAGCTATAAACATTTGTCCCACATACACAAATAAGGCAATACTGCCAATCATTGTTAGAACAACTAATAAAGGATTAGGTGTATAGTCAGGATAAATATCTGCTGGCCCAAATTCATAGCCCTTAGCACTCAATTTATCTGTTGCACTATGTACATAGTTAATCGTTGTTTGTAACACAGTTTCATTATTTTGCCCTACTTCATACATAGGGAATAAATTAAATCGAATGTTGCGCTCTATATCGCTAATATAGAATCGTTGAGCCGCTTCTTCCGGGGTAATCTTCTTTAACTCATCTTTAGAAATTGTGTAAACACGACCTACACTGTAATTCTTCTTAGCCGCCATATCTAAGAATCCTAACTGAGGTTCATATTGCAACTGATTAACCGCTTCAATACCAACCAATGGAATATGAAGATTATTCATAGCCTCTAAGGTTTCATCAATATGATCTGGTGCACCTAATGCCTCTTTACCAGCAAATATAATGCCTGTTACATGAGGTACCCCATCTAGACGATTAAATACATATTTAATATCATCAGATGTAACATTGCGATAATTAGTAGGTCGAACAATTACATTAAATCCGCGATTGGCCACTTCCATGGCTTGGATCTTAGAGATGCCTAAGTTCATCTTCGCATAGCTATCTGAAGTAGCACCTTGTAATTCTATAACGGGTCCTATACTAGTATTAAGTTCTTTAACCTTTTCTTTACTAATACGATGATATAGGTCTTCGCGAATTTCTTTATAATAGCCTTCTTTACCAGGAATAAGTGCAACATAAGTAGCACCTGGTTTAATAGAACCACCATTGATACGAACATCGGACATATCTTGTGATGAAAGTAATTTAATTTCACCAGCGTCATTTGCCTTTTCTAATGTTCTATCATAAATGGCAAATGCCGTTATTCCCGCCTCTTTCAGTGCATCAAAAGCATCTTTTTGACTACGTTTTTCAAAGGCATTAGCTCGAAGTACAGCATCATAATCTACTATATTCTCAATATGATTTTGTGCCTTTTCAATTGTATTGCGCTCCATTACTAAATAGAGTGCTGAAATAAGTCCTACTATGATACATAGTATAAGAACTAATGAGTGCTTAGTTTTCTTAACAGTATGCACGATATTTCCTTTCTAATTGAGTACAGGTTTAATCTTAATATGAATTTCTCCATTTTCAACGTTAACAGACTCAGCTTTAACCGGAACTGGGAAATTATTAAAATCATAGATAGCAATAGGATGCAATTGTTGTGATGTAATACCTGCAATAGTCAATCCACTAACTGTAAATCGACTAGGAGCAAATGATAAAACATTATCTTTCAACTGCAAGGCGCCTTCCAAACTAGCTGTTCCTTTCAAAGACCCCATAATGTTAACAGTCCCAGTTAATGCTATACGGTCATTATTAATTACTACATTAGCATCCTGCAGACCTTCTGTATTCTGAATCAGGAATTTCTTTAAATCATCCTCTAACACAATACCTTCTGCATAGGATGGACCAAGACTTAGGACCTCAACCTCATGAGATGCAATGAGAGAAATAGGATTAATAACAATATTATTTGCCTCATAATGAAGACTAGAAAAATTCAACTTTCCTAATTGAACATTTTCCAATGTTCCTGCCGCGTGATCTGCTTGTCCGTAAACCAGTTTAAAGGCTGGTGTAGATTCAATAACAACAGTTTGGCTGGAAGGTTTAAGTGATTGATTTAACTCATCTTCTACAATAGATTCCATATATTTTGGAACTACAAATTGAGCACCCACCACACATACAATGATAAGCAAGACGATGAATATTAAAAATTTTTTCATTATAACACCTATACTGTTAAATTAGCTTCTTTCTTTAAATAGCCTTCTATGAATTGGTCAATATTGCCATCCATAACAGCCTGTACATTACCAGTTTCAACCGATGTGCGATGATCCTTTACCATATTATAAGGATGGAATACATAGGATCTAATTTGGCTTCCCCATTCAATAGCTTGGTATGTCCCACCAATTTGTTCTTTTAATTCAGCCTGCTTTTCAAGTTCTAATTCAAATAATTTTGCACGTAATAAACGAAGAGCTTGTTCTCTATTTTGCATTTGAGAACGCTGAGATTGACACTGCACTACAATGCCTGTTGGTTTATGCGTCATACGAACAGCAGAATCCGTTTTATTAATATGCTGCCCACCGGCACCACTTGCACGATATGTATCAACTTGGACATCTTTCATATCGATATTGATTTCCACAGTATCATCAATTTCTGGCATTACGTCAACAGCTGCAAATGAAGTATGACGACGTGCAGCAGCATCAAATGGCGATATACGAACGAGACGGTGAACGCCTTTTTCAGATTTTAAATAGCCAAAGGCATTTTCGCCTTTAATGAGAAATGTTGCACTTTTGATTCCCGCTTCATCGCCAGGTTGTTCATCCATAAGTTCCACGGAAAACCCTGTCTTTTCTGCCCAACGCAAATACATTCGAATCAGCATAGAACACCAATCTTGTGCTTCTGTACCACCTGCACCAGCATGGAATGTAAGAATAGCATTATTCTGATCATATTCGCCGCCGAGCAAAAGCAATACCTCTTGTTTTTCAACAGCCTCTTGAATGCCATTTACAAATTGTTTGATTTCCCCCTCCATAGAGGTATCTTCTTCTTCAATTGCCATATCCAACATGACACTAGCATCTTCGATATCAGACACTAACTGCTTATATCCCTCTACAGAGTTTTTTAATTGTGTTGCCTCTTGCGAAATCTCACGAGCCTTATCAGGATTATCCCAAAATGTAGGATCACTCATCTGTACATCAAGTGTGAAGATTCGTTCTTCTTTCTGAGCTATGTTAAAGTGAATCCCTCATTCCATAAATTCGCTCTTCTAAACCAGAGATGATTGGTTTTAAATCCTCTAACAATTTATGTTCACCACCTTTATAGAATTACTACATGTACATAGTAACGATTTACTGTATTTTTAAAATGAAAAATGGCCGTTGCCCAGAAGGTGTTTTCCCATTGAGCAACGTGCCATTCACAAATGTTAATCTATGTTTTGTGGCTCCAACACATCTTCATGATGGGGTTGTGCACCTTCTAAGTGATCAACTGGTTCTTCAATTTCTTGAATCAATTGTGCACGAATTTTGTACAATGCCATGATTGTTTCATCTTGAATAGATTCAATCATGTGCTGGAACATATCATAGGCCTCAAATTTATATTCAACCAAAGGATTTTTTTGGCCATATGCACGAAGGCCAATACCTTCACGAAGCATATCCATATTATCCAAATGTTCCATCCATTTACTATCGACAACACGTAGCATAATCGCTTTTTCAAGTTGGCCAAACATCGCTTCACCTAAAAGATCAACACGATCTTGATATTCGCTATGTGCGATTTCGTGTAAACGTTCATCCAATTCTTGACGTGTATATTCTTCCATCTCTTCTGCAGACATAAGTTCAGAAGTCAAGAAGTATTGACTCAAGTGTTTATGTAAACCTTCGTAATCCCACTCTTCAGGATACAATTTTTCATCAGCATATGTATCAACAGCTTCAGTTACAAGCTTGTCAATCATTTCATTAATGGTATCTCTTAAAGATTCATTTCCTAATATACGACGGCGTTGCTCATATAACACTTCACGTTGTTGATTCATAACATCGTCATATTCCAAGATATATTTACGAATATTGTAGTTATGATCTTCAACTTTCTTTTGAGCACGTTCGATAGATTTTGTGATTAAGGAATGTTCAATTGGTTCATCTTCTTCCATTCCTAGTTTATCCATGATGCCAGAAATATTATCAGCACCAAAGATACGCATCAAGTCGTCTTCCAAAGATAGGAAGAATTGTGAAGAACCTGGATCACCTTGACGGCCGGCACGACCGCGTAATTGGTTATCAATACGACGGCTTTCATGACGTTCAGTACCTAAGATAGCTAAACCACCAAGTTCAGGCACACCTTCACCTAATGTAATATCAGTACCACGACCAGCCATGTTTGTGGCGATTGTAACCATACCCATTTGACCAGCATTGGCAACAATTTCCGCTTCTTGTTCATGATGTTTAGCGTTCAATACCTTATGTGGTACACCAGCGCGCAATAACATATCTGAAAGTTCTTCGGATTGAGTGATAGATGTAGTACCAATCAAAATAGGTTGACCCGTTTGGTGACGTTCTACAGCATTTCGTACAACAGCACGATATTTTGCTGCTTTAGATTTAAAGATAAGGTCAGGTAAATCCACACGAATCAAAGGACGATTTGGAGGAATAGGAATTACTTCCAAGCCATAAATATCATTAAATTCCTTTTCTTCCGTCTTAGCAGTACCAGTCATACCAGACAATTTTTCATACATACGGAAATAGTTTTGGAACGTAATAGATGCTAATGTTTGGCTTTCACGTTCAACTTTAAGACCTTCTTTTGCTTCAATAGCTTGGTGCAAACCATCAGAATAACGACGGCCAAACATCAAACGACCTGTAAACTCATCGACAATAACAACTTCACCATCTTTTACTACATAGTCTGTATCGCGATGCATCATAGCATAAGCGCGTAAAGAGGCACCTAGTAAATGGTTGAGTTCAATATTATCAGCATCATATAAATTTTCGATGCCTAACATTTTTTCAACTTTTGTAATACCAGAATCTGTCGGTGCAATCGTCTTTTGTTTTTCATCGATTGTATAGTCTTCATCTTTTACAAGATGTGGTACAACTTGCGCCAATTTATAATAGTTGTCAGTAGAGCGACTACCAGGGCCAGAAATGATGAGCGGAGTTCTCGCTTCATCGATCAAAATGGAGTCAACTTCATCGACGATGGCATAGTTCAACGGACGTTGTACCATTTGAGATACATCGGACACCATGTTATCACGAAGATAATCGAAACCAAATTCATTATTAGTACCATATGTTACATCTGCAGCATATGCTTCTTTACGTTGATTATAATCGAGATTTGCAACGATTAAACCAGTAGAAAGGCCTAAAAAATTATACAAACGACCCATTTGCTCACTATCACGTGTAGCCAAGTAATCGTTGACAGTAACAACATGAACGCCTTTACCGGATAAAGCATTAAGATATACAGCTAAGGTAGCAACTAAGGTCTTACCTTCACCAGTACGCATTTCTGCAATATTACCTCTATGCAAGCAAATACCACCTAGCATTTGCACATCAAAATGACGCATACCAAGTACACGTTTAGATGCTTCACGACATACGGCAAAAGCTTCTGGTAAAATATCGTCTAACGTTTCTCCCTTTTGTAAGCGACGTTTAAACTCATCAGTTTTAGCAACGAGATTAGCATCACTTAATTTTACATAATTAGGTTCTAGTTCATTAATATGATCTACAATTTTGCGCATTTTTTTAACTTCTTTTGCGCTATTATTTCCTATAAGACTTTGTAAAAAGCCGAACAAACAAATCACTCCTCTTCGGGATATCTTACATTATTATATCTAATTCATTATAACGAAAAAGCCTTGAATAGTCAAAGAATTCAAGGCTTTTCTATAGATATACAACTAGAAATATAAAATGGATACCGTTTCTGGTATCCATTCTATATTTCACTCGATTAAATCATCGTAGAAAGATAATTAATTGAATAATCGATTATATTATTTTAATTCTGGTTCAATCAAACCATAGAAACCATCATGTCTGCGATATACTACATTCATTGTTTCTGTTTCCGCATTGAAGAACATAAAGAAATCATGTCCAATCAAGTTCATTTGCAAGATAGCTTCTTCTACATCCATAGGACGAACAGCAAAATGTTTACGTTTTACTACTTCAATTTTTTCTTCTTCTACAGGTGTATCAAGAGGTGCTACATCTGGATGGAAAGCTTCTTGACGTTTAAAACGTTTTGCCAAACGAGTTTTATGTTTATGAATTTGGCGAACGATTTTATCTACTACTAAATCGATTGCTGCATACATATCATCATTTGTTTCTACGCCACGAAGTACAATTTTATCAACGAAACATGTAATTTCAATGGTTGCTTTATCACGCACTACAGATAATACTGCTTGTGCATCTAACTCATCATCAAAGTAACGGGTCAACTTACCCAATCTTTTTTCTACATACTCACGAAGAGCCGCAGTTACTTCAATGTTTTTACCTCTGATTGCTACTTTCATATGTCAACACCCTTTCTAAAAATCAACGACCAGTTGTTAGAATGTTCTTATTACTCTATTTCTGGTGTCTTAATTAGTATTTCTACATCTACATATAAAACTCCTCTTTTTTTATAAAAATTTTTATATTTTTTGTAGAAATATGTATTGCACACTATTAAATGTGCAAAAAATCCCAACAAATAAGATGTTGGGATTTTTTTAATTTAGTTTTTATGTAATATTTGGTATATGATTACGCTTTTACAACATTTGCTGCTTGTGGACCACGATTGCCATCAACAATGTCAAATGTTACATTTTGACCTTCAGATAAGGATTTAAAACCTTCGTCTTGAATAGCAGAGAAATGAACGAATACATCGCTACCATCTTCTCTTTCAATAAATCCATAACCTTTTTCTGCACTAAACCATTTTACTTTACCTAACATGGGTAATATCCTCCTATAAAATATATATTGTCTTACTGTCTTGCTCTATATCTGTATAATAACATAGCGTGTATAAAATATCAAATTACAACACTCGTATTTCATTTAAATTATTATGCAGATTCAACTCTAAGAAATAAATAACTTTTATTCTTAATTCCTTTTTATTATTGGTTTTACTCTATATATTCTATAGCATAAACACTCATATTTATTTCACTATAACTAAAATATATGAGTATTATAAATATTTTTTGCGCGTATAGATGCATAAACTGTATATTTATCACAAATATTTATATCTAATATCTATTTATTCGAATTAATAGATTTAGAAAAATCACTTAATTACAGTAGTTCCTAAAGTAAATATATATAATTTATCAAAATTTGTTATAAGATAACGGGCAACAAAAAACACTCATAATTATAAACTACGTAATTATGAGTGTTGTTCCTAAGAATCTATAAAATTTTAGACAAGAATAATTTTGTTCTATCACTAGAAGGTGCATCAAATACTTGTACTGGTGTGCCATCTTCTAGGATTTGACCACCATCGACAAATAAAACTCTATCCGCAACCTCTTTAGCGAAGCCCATTTCATGTGTAACGATAACCATCGTCATACCTTCATCAGCTAAAGATTTCATTACATCCAATACTTCGCGTACCATTTCTGGATCAAGTGCCGATGTAGGTTCATCAAATAACATTACCTTCGGTTTCATAGCTAATGCACGTGCAATAGCAACACGTTGCTTTTGACCACCGGATAGTGAGTCCGGATACATTTGAGCTTTATCAGCTAATCCAACACGTTCCAATAGTTTCATAGCAATGTCTTGTGCTTCTTTCTTATCTGTTTTTCTTACATTTACGGGAGCCAATGTCAAATTATCCAATACGGTCATATGTGGAAATAGATTAAAGTTTTGGAATACCATGCCCACTTCTGTGCGTACAGCATTCAATTTATTCTTATCGGATAAATCCATACCATCCACAATTACATGACCACTGGTAGGTTCCTCTAGATAATTCATCGTCCGCAAAACTGTACTTTTACCAGATCCTGAAGGACCGATGATTACAACAACTTCACCTTTATCAATTTGTAGATTGATGCCCTTTAATACTTCATTTTTACCAAATGATTTTCGCACATCTTTTAATTCTATCATTTTACGTTATATTTCCTTTCAAGGTAAGCAACCAATCGAGAAATCGGTATTGTCATACATAGATAGATAATGGCAACCGTTCCCCAAATTTCAGTAGCCGCATAGGTTTTAGCGATAATTAATTGACCACGACGCATCAATTCTTCAAAACCAATAACAGAAACTAAAGAAGAATCTTTTAGCATGGCAATAAATTCATTACCCAAAGGAGGGATTGATGCTTTAAACGCTTGCGGAATAATAATAAAGCGCATAGTTTGCCACCAAGACAAACCTAGTGAACGACCGGCTTCCATTTGCCCTTTATTTACAGATTGAATACCCGCACGGAATATTTCAGATACATATGCACCAGAATTGATACTACAAGCAGCAACAGCTGCTACATAAGGATCAATTCGAGTGCCAATGATTTGAGGTAATGCAAAGTAAATCATGAAAATTTGTACTAACATAGGTGTACCACGAATTACATCTACGTAACATTTAGCAATCAATCGAACAATTACGAAATTCGACATTCTAGCTAAGGAAACAATTAAACCGATAATGAAACCACAGCTTACAGCAACAGCTGTAATTTTTATGGTCATTAAAGCCCCATATAATAATAATGGTAAATTACTCGTTATGACATTCCAGTCCATTTACAACTCCCTAATTATTTAAAATCCAACACAACAGGCATATCTGCAGGTGCATCTACATTAAACCATTTTTTATATAATGTATTAAATTCACCATCTGCTTTCATATCAGCAATAGCTTTATTAATTTCCTCTTGTAAAGCTTTATTATCTTTATTCAAAGCCAAACCTAAGTACTCTTTTGTATTTGGATATGGCAAGATTTGGATATGTTCATCAGGATGTTTTGTGCTGTAATATTGAGCAACTGGTAAATCAATAACAGTAGCATCAACACCACCATTTTGCAACTCTAACAAGGCTTCATTACTATGATCGAATTCTTTTACAGAAGTACCTTCGATCTTATGAGCTAAATCGGAACCAGTTGTCCCCATTTGAGCAGCAATTTTTTTATTCTTCAAATCGTCTAAGGAATGAATGCTATTAGAATCTTTATATACAATAGCTAATGCATTTTCATAGTATGGAGATGAGAATAATACCTTTTCACTACGCGCTTTTGTGATTGTCATACCAGAAGCTGCCACATCAATATCATGTGTATTTAATGCTGGAATCAACGCATCAAAGGCAACGTTTTTAAGTTCTACATCTTTGTTAATACGTTTGCCAATTGCACGAATCAAATCGATATCAAACCCTGCATAATCTTGAGTCTTATCGTCCTTAAATTCGAATGGTACAAATGTAGCATTTGTGCCAACAATTAACTTATTATTAGACGTTGTTGTAGAAGAAGATCCACAACCACCAACTAAAGATGCAGCCATAACAACCATCAAACTACCGAGAACTAATTTTTTTACTTTTTTATTAAACATCTTCTTAACCTCATATATAACTAAGTTTATTTATATAGTATATATACATGGAATAATTATGTCAATAATAATGTATATAACATTTTTAAAATTCCATATTTTAATGATTTCTCTATTAATTTTTATACACAATATGTATTAATATACACTCATTGTATACAAAATATAGCTTAACAAACGCAATATCTACAATTTTCATTTATGCATCTGTATAAATGAAAAAAAGCACATGAGAAAAGCCTCATGTGCCCGTTATACGGCTGACCTGGTCTTTGCCCCCACACTCGCCTGCTGGAAGGTTCGCTCATAAGCCCATGGCCCCCCACTACTACTCCTCTCGGTTTCCCGGCAGGACTTACATCTAAGCCGCACCATGCTCACAGCCCTTTGGACTGCTTATGTGGATCGTTTTGCCTGCGACTGGCCTCGACTTACAACCACAGACCCGTATTTTAATATTATAGATTATAAATTATATCTATGTCTATATCTTTATTATTTGCAGATAATACAAACATATGTATTTATCAATATCACTGTTGTGAGAATAAAAAATGCAAGTCTTAATTTCAATGTATAGAAAATAGGAATAGGAATATAAAATAATTCTTCATTTTTCTATTATAATTCTTAAAACACGATTTTTACATCCCATTCTTAATGCATTCCTTTTTTGTCAACACTTTCTATTATGCTAAATATGAATACCTATTCAAAAACCAAACATTATACCGATACACAAAGCATAAAAATTGTTGTATAATACGAATACTGTTAAAGAAGAACGGACTATAAGTTGTACGATGTAATGTCCTTGGGGTTGGGACTTTACATATTTGTATAGTAGAGGGGTTTATTATGTTTATGTTATCATTGATGCAGCCGTCCGGGCTGTATGAACTGGAGAAAGATAGTTTAGAGGCCATTAGTGCTCAACTATTACAAATGATACAAATGAAAAGCTATCACTTGTATACACATTCTGTACAAGTCTCCAATTATGCAGTTAGTATTGCTGCAAAAATGGGATTGCCATTAAATGAAATTGAACAAATCCGTCATGCTGCACTATTACATGATGTAGGTCTTTTGATGATTCCTAATGCGATGATTCAAAAAGCACCATACTTGAACAAGCAAGAAATGTCAAAATATAAACAACATGCTGCTAGTGGTGCTAATATGATTGAAAACTATCCATGTTGTCAACAAATCCTATCATATATTCGTTACCATCATGAAAAATGGGACGGATCCGGATATCCAAAACATTTACGTGGCGCCAACATTCCACTTGGAGCACGTATCATTGCTGTTGCGGATTACTATGATTCCACTGTGAATCCATCCACTGAATTTTGGGCAAAAACAAAAGCTAAAGCAAAAGAAGAATTGTTTAGCGCATCTGGTTCCCTCTTTGATCCAGATGTTGTAAAAGCATTTATCGATGTACTAGGTTAAACAACATAATTAAGGCTGTAATAGAACAAAATCTATTACAGCCTTTTATTTTTAAAAACTACCACTAGCTAATGTCAATGCTTCAATATATTGAGGATGATATGCTCTTAGTATTCGAGCCGCTGACTCTAAGGTAGCTCCTGTCGTAAATATATCATCAACTAATAAAATTCGCTTATCATATAACAATGAGAAATCGCAAGTTTCCTTCCACATAAATGCCTTATCGATTGTGCTATGCCGTTCACTACCAGATAAGCTCCACATTTCTTTATGGGTATCCATTTTATATAAACAATCAAACCATTTATAACAGACCTCTTTTTCAGTATTATATTCCATAACTCCATTTACACTGTCATCGCTGCTTCTACCATCAATACGATTAGAATTTGAAAATGACAACACCCAATCATAAAAAAATAGATCTACCTGATTATATCCTCTAACCTTCTTTTTTTCTGCACTTGATGGTATAGGAATCACATAATGAGGCCTATAATCGTGCATCCTCAAGTTGTACGATGCTAAAAAAGGAGCAGCCCCTTTGGACTGCTCCTTTTTTTCGTTAAATTTAACGTCATATATCATGGATTTAATACCACCTCGATAGTCAGCTAGAATCCAAGCAGAATCTAGCGAGGACAGTAATTTAGATGGCACTTGTCTTACATGTAGAACTTCTTCAATACAAGCATCACACCAATCCCCTTGTTGTTGTACATGGGTACCACAATGAGGACAAACAGGAGGAAATAAAAAATCAAATAGATTCATTATCCATCACATCTTCCTTGTAAACGTTCTTTAAATAATGTATATCGTTCTTCACCATTAACCGTTTTAACAGCACGCTCTACAGAACTCTTTGTACCGATCATGATAACCTTTCGCTTAGCCCGTGTAACAGCTGTATATAGTAGGTTTCGTTGTAACATTCCACCATACATTGGCACGAACGGAATGATAACAACGCCATACTCACTGCCTTGACTTTTATGAACTGTTATAGCATAGGCCGGCATAATCATATGCGCTTCATCAATAGATAGGCGAACCTCTTTATGAATAAAGCGAATGCAGATATCAGATTTGGTAATGGCATAAATAACGCCGATTTCACCATTAAAAACTTCTAATTCATAATTGTTAAGAACTTGAATTACCTTATCACCAACGCGGAATGTAATTCCATTAACACGCACTTCCCCTTTATAACTATCTGGAGGATTTACGGATTGCTGCACATATTGAGATATACTTGTACTGCCAGCCTTACCTCTACGCATAGGCGAAATGATTTGAATATCAAGTTCATCATCGACAAATTCTTTTTCCCGTTTATACACATCAACGATGGCTTTCATCATATCACCAAGAGAGTTAACGGAAATGAAAGTGAATTCATCACTAGTCGTATCAAGATTTGGCATTTCACCACGGTTAATAGCATACGCACTATCGACGATACTATTACCAGAACTTTGACGATAAATATGTTGTAATCGCGTATACGGAACCATATCACTATCAAGTAAATCTTTCAATACGAATCCAGCACCTATAGGAGGCAGTTGATCCACATCGCCTACGATAATAACATGGGCCTCACGAGGAATCGCTGACATTAGAGAATAAAACAATCGCACATTGAGCATGGATGCTTCATCGATGATAATAACATCTATATCAAGAGGATCATCTTCATTTTTAGTGAAATCATAAGAATCACTGCCAGCTACAGGCATGAGCAAGCGATGTATAGTCGTGGCTTCAAACTCAGTAGCCTCTGTTAAACGCTTTGCTGCACGTCCCGTTGGGGCACAAAGAATAATACGTCCTAATCCACCTAATTGAAAGCCTTTAACTAAGGCTTTAATAATCGTAGTTTTACCAGTGCCAGGTCCACCGGTAATAAGCGAAAATTTTTCAAAAAATGATAATTCTATAGCTTCCTTCTGTTCAGGGCCAAAGGTAATATGATTATCTGCTTCAAATCGCTCAATAAAATCTGGAATATCTAGAGATATAGGATCAGCTTCAATTAAGAAATCACGCGTATAGTGTACACCTTCTACTTCAGATACATGCATTTCAGGTGGATATACATAGAGTATATCATCATAATAGGTACTATACATGATAGCTTGAGAAATTAATGAGTCAATATAGTTAGCTATTAAATCTGCATCTACTTGCAACAAATCGTAGGTACGACCTATCAATTCATCGACAGGTAAACACGTATGACCTTGGTTATCTAAATTTCCTAAAATCCAGTTTACACCGGCCTCTAATCGTCGCTCGTCATCAGCATCAATCCCTAAATTCATAGCTAATGTATCAGCCGTATTGAACAACATATCTGGGGCGATACGCAATAAATTATAAGGATTATCCTGTATGACATCTATAGAGGATGCACCATAATATGTGTACACAGTGCGAGACCATTTAGAAGAAATTTGATGAGACTCAAAGAAATGGTTTAAATCGGATAATATACCTTCACCGAGTAATGTATTATATAATTCCTCTTTAACGCCTTTGCGTAAACCTGGCACATCTTTAATTTCTTCTGGCCGTTCTTCACGCAGTACATCTAATAACCGAAGGCCGAAATAATCACAGATTTTCTCTACAGATTTTTCGCCTAATCCCTTTATGCCTAAGTTCATCAAATATATTCTAGCAGCACCCATATTATCGGGTTTTAATTTTTCTATACTAGATGCATCAAACTGAATGCCATATTTTTGATGTTCTACATAACGGCCTTTAATCTCAATATCTTCCCCTTCTTTTGGGGCTTCAAAGCGACCAGTACAAGTAATGTATTCCTCATTATAATCTTTCACAAGAAATACACAATACGTGTTCTGTGTGTTCTGATATATAATTCGGTATACAAATCCTCGTAATACTTCCATTATTTCTCCGTATTAGGTAATGCTTCGATAATTTCTTGAACAGCGTCAGTAATGCTGCCTTCATTGCCAATCTTAATATGAGCAACACTTTCATATAAAGGATAACGTTCCTCATAAACATTGAAAATATATTCAATACTTTCTTTCACAAGTGGACGAATTTCTAAATCCAAGTCATCCAGAATATGGTTAACGTCGCGATTAACAAAGACAACTAAACCATTATTTCTCATGAGATTTACAATTTTTTCAGATGTCACTGTGCCACCACCCGTAGCAATAACAGATGGTTTATTATGAATCAATTCTTTAATTGTTTCATATTCATACTTACTAAATGCATCTTTTCCATCATAGATAAAGATATTTTGTACGGTTTTCCCCACTTTATCTTGAATCGTTTGATCCAAATCATAGAAATCTCGTCCTAATTCTTTAGCTAACATTTTACCAACCGTAGTTTTACCGGCACCAGGCATACCAATTAGGAAAATATGCTTATGCATGTGTTCTTTTAAGAACTCATTGCTAATCGAAATAACATCCTTCATATAGGATTCAATATATGTCAACATACGTGAATCGTCACATTCAGTTTTAAGACTAGAAATGATCTCATGATCACGTTCTTCATCAATCAGTGGTAAATGATGTTCATCCTTATATTTACCAATTGATTTAATGATAGATAAACGTTGTTCAAATAAGTTTACTAACTGTGCATCAATAGTATCTATTTGTTTGCGTGCGTCTTTAATATCCATAGCTCCCCCTTATGGGTTATTACGTAAAATTCGAATTGCTGTTTCCTCATCGACCTTCATTTGGTCGATCAATTCTTGCAAATTATTAAATTTAACCTCACCGCGTATATATGATATAAATTGAACAGTTACTTCCTTACCATATACGTCTTGGTCAAAATCAAATACATGTACTTCACATCGATGATATTGATTTTTGAAAGTTGGATTATCCCCTATATTTCCAACACCATCATACCAAATGCCATCTATACAAACCCGATTAGCATATACCCCATCAGGTGGGATTGCCATCTCATTGGGCAATAAAAAGTTAATTGTTGGAAATCCTAATGTACGGCCTCGTTGATCGCCTTTTATGACGATACCTCTAAACTGGTATGGACGTCCGAGCCAAACCGCCGCTTGTTCCATATGCCCTTCTTCTATAGCCTTACGTATATTCGTGCTACAAATAGGACCTTCTTCTGTAGATAGCAAAGGTTCAACAATGATATGAATGCCTTTTGCAGACAAACGTTCCCGCATTAACTGAGGATTGCCAGCCCCTTTGGCACCAAATGTAAAGTTAGTACCAATTGCGATACCTACAACATCTAGATCACCACAAAGAGCGTCTAAGAATTTATCAGGTGACATATTGAATATGTCCAAATTCATAGGCAATCGTAAGATATAATCTACCTTTAGAGATTCTAAGATTTCATCCATAATATCGGCAGATAATACCCGTTTGGGAACATCTCCAGGTCGCAATATAGTCATAGGATGCGCACTAAATGTGACGAGAACCGTAACGGCATCATGCGCCTTAGCCTCTGCTATTGCATTACCAATGACCCGTTGATGACCACGGTGTACACCATCAAATGTGCCTAATGCGTATACGATTTTACGATTAATTTGACGTAATTCATCAAACGAGTGTAAATGTTTCATACTTATCCTTCAATAAAAATATTTTTATCCACTTTAAGTGAATGTTTCGTTCGTTTTAGAATACCTACAAACCCATGAGGTCCATAGGCTCTATACTTTTCAGATGGAATCGTGTGAGAAAAGGCCTCAACGATTGGTAATTCCTTACCTTGTACCATCATCTTTAATTGTACACTATCTACGTCCACTTTTGAAAGATGAGATACCGCAATATCCGTAGGCAACAACAATTTTTCACCGTGAATCGTTAATTCCTCCGCTATATAGGCAGATTGAATATCAAAAGGCCCTACACAAGTTCTTGCCAAGGAAGTCATAGTCCCAGGAATGCCTAATTGAATACATATATCACGTAATAACGAACGAATATAGGTACCACCAGAACAGGTGACACGAATTGTAAAATAAGGAAAACCATAAGCTACCAATTCAATATTAGAAATCGTAATGGTTCGCATTGGTAACTCTACAGGTATCCCCTTACGTGCATATTCATAAGCCCGTATACCATTAATTTTTATAGCCGAGTACTTGGATGGGCGTTGCTCTTGTGTGCCAACAAATCTAGATAGCACTGATGATAATTCATCCCACGTTGGCGGTATCAATCGTTCATTAATTGCAGAGTGATCCGCCAGTAATGTAACACCACTAGTGTGATTCATATCATCGTCAGGTAATACCGGCTGTCCCGTACTATCTTCAGTGTCAGTAAAGGTACCAAATTTACATTCTGCTACATAGGTCTTATTAAATCCATCTGTGTATTCAATGAGACGTGTGGCCTTACCCAAAAAGATAGGCAATACACCATAGGCCATAGGGTCCAATGTGCCACTATGGCCAATTCGTTTTTCCTTTAAAATACGACGACATATACCTACAGCATCATGACTGGTAATACCAGGAGGTTTTAAAAATGGCAGCACTCCATCCATTATTTGATAACCTCCAATAGACGAGACTTAGCCTCATCGATAGAACCTTCTATGGTACAACCAGCAGCACGTATATGACCACCACCGCCAAAATGATTAGCAATAGCATTCACATCTGTCCCCTTAGATCTAAGGCTGATACGCGTGCGATTTGTGCTTTCACCTTTCAATAAAATGGCCACATCAACAGTATCTACATTACGAATAATGTCGACGAATCCATCTGTGTCGTCGCCTAATCTAGACATAACCTCTGGAGATAGCTCGATAGTAGCAACGCTATTATCCTTATAAAAAGCAATAGTTTGCATTACCTGTTTCGTTAATTCAAGACGTGCTGCACTTACGGCCTCAATCGTTTCGGAAATAACATTAGGGCGAGCCCCAGCAGCGACACAACGGCTAGCCATTTTAAGTGTATTAGCTGTAGTATTACTAAATTTAAAGAATCCACAGTCGGTGGCAATCGCCATATAAAGAGCATTGCCCATAGACTCTGTAATAGGCCAATTCCATTGTTCGCACAAGTCCGTAATAATTTCACCAGTAGCCGCAAAATCAGGTTTTAAATATAGATGATCTGCAAATTCTGAATTAGAAATATGATGATCTATATTAAAAATAGGTGCACTAAAGAGTGCACCTACGCGGCCAATCCGTTCATACGTGCTAGCATCTAATACCATGAGCATATCAACCTGTACAGGATGTGTTTCAAAATAGGCAACATCCTTAATTTGATCGATATACGATAAAAAGGAATATTTTTCAGGTATTACATCATCCACGACCATATACACAGTCTTGCCTTGCGCTACGAGAGCCTCATAAAAGGCAACCATAGAACCAATAGCATCGCCATCTGGTCGTACGTGGACAGTGAGCATTATAGAATTAGCTTCACACAGAGCCATGTGTAATTGATTAATTGTGATCTTACTCATGTTCTGTATCCTTTGTGTTAATTTGTTTCTTCATCCTTTTTGATTTCATTCAAAAGGGATTCAATATGCATGCTGTAATCCAAAGATGTATCCTTATCAAAAGTAATCGTTGGAATATGGCGCAATTTTAATACCTTGCCAAGCTCGGTACGCACATGGCCAGATGCATGTTTTAAAGCGATAAGAGTATCTTCTTTCTCTTTATCAGAACCAAACAAGGAAACATAAATCGTAGCTTCACGCAAATCACCTGTCACGTGGACATCGGTAACTGTAGTAAAGCCGATGCGAGGGTCTTTCAACCCACGCATCAACATTTGACTTACTTCTTGTTTGATGAATTCTTGTAATTTTCTTACACGAACATCACTCATAGTAACCTCCTAAATTTGAGGTGCAACTTCTTCCATCAAGTACGCTTCGATTACGTCGCCTTCCTTGATATCGCGGTAACCTTCCAAGGAGATACCGCATTCGAAGGATGTTTTAACTTCTTTCACTTCGTCTTTGAAACGACGTAAGGAATCAACCTTACCTTCAAATACGACAATACCATCACGGATCAAACGTACTTCGGAATCGTTCGTAATACGACCTTCCGTTACATAGGAACCAGCAACGATGGCCTTAGGTGTGGAGATAACTTGACGCACCTCTGCACGACCAACGACAACCTCTTTAAATTGAGGTGCTAACATACCGCGCATAGCAGACTCAACGTCATTAATAGCATCATAGATGACACGATATGTACGTAAATCTACCTTTTCTTGTTCCGCAGCACGGCGAACATTTGCATCTGGACGTACATTAAAGCCCATTACGATTGCATTAGATGCAGATGCCAACATAATATCAGATTCGTTAATAGCACCTACGGCAGCATGAACGATAACGATACGAACTTCAGGGTTTTTAATACCTTCCAAGGATTGACGCAATGCTTCTACGGAACCTTGAACGTCCGCTTTAATGATAATGTTAAGGTCTTTTAACTCACCTTGTTGAATTTGGTTGAAGATATCATCCAATGTAACCTTGTGAGTAGCTTGTAATTCTTGTACACGTTGTTTAGCAATACGTTTTTCAGCGATTGTACGTGCTTCATTATCATCCATACCATAAATGATTTCACCAGCTTGTGGAACTTCGGAGAAGCCCAAGATTTCGACTGGCATAGATGGACGAGCAACCTTAACCTTTTCTCCACGTTCATTTGTCATGGCACGAACTTTACCATATGCAGTACCAGCAAGAACTGTATCGCCTACGCGAAGAGAACCTTTTTGAACGAGCACTGTACATACAGCACCACGGCCCTTATCAAGTTGAGCCTCGATAACTACGCCATATGCTTTACGGTTAGGGTTCGCTTTTAATTCCATAACCTCTGCTACGAGCAAGATATTTTCGAGCAAATCATCGATACCTTGTTTTTGTTTAGCAGATACAGGAACCATGATGACATCGCCGCCCCATTCTTCTGGCAATAAACCATGTTCAGATAATTGTTGTTTAACATGATCTGGGTTAGCACCTGGTTTATCCATTTTGTTGATAGCAACGATAATAGGCACATCAGCAGATTTAGCATGGTTAATAGCTTCGATTGTTTGAGGCATTACACCGTCATCGGCAGCTACTACGAGAACTGCGATATCTGTAGATTTTGCACCGCGTAAACGCATCGCTGTGAAAGCTTCATGGCCTGGTGTATCAAGGAATGTAATCTTATTGTCATTATAACGAACTTGGTACGCACCGATATGTTGTGTAATACCGCCCGCTTCACCAGCTGTTACATTGGTTTGACGAATTACGTCCAACAAGGATGTTTTACCATGGTCAACGTGACCCATGATAGTTACAACAGGAGGACGAGGTTTCAATGTTTCTGGTGCATCTTCAATTTCGATGATATCTGTAGGATCTTCTTCTGGTTCTACTTCTGTTACGGTTACACCAAAATCTTCTGCTACGATGGTAGCTGTATCAACATCTACCTCTTGGTTAATGCTAGCCATAACACCTAAAAGCATCAATTTTTTGATGATTTCAGATACTTCACGGCCCATTTTTTCAGCTAATTCTTTTACTGTTAAAGGACCGCTTAATTCGATTTCCGTAGCGATTGCTTCTTGTGCTTTACGTTCTTCTTCCGCTTTATGTTGCAAGTATTGCTCGTTACGATGTTTTACCTTATTTGTCTTCTTTTGCATGGAAGTGGACAATAAGGATTGTGGGCGATTGTTACCTTTTTTATTTTTCTTATTGCGACGATCATTGCCATTTTGTTGGTTACCGCCATTATTGTTGCGATTATCTACACGGCCATTGCGGTTGCGGTTATCTGCATTACCATTGTGACGGTTGTCATTTTTTTGACCTTGTTGACCATCATTTTTTTGGCCTTGTTGATTACCATTTGGACGATCTTGTTTTTGATGGTTACGACCATCTTGTTTTTGGCCATTATTTTGTTTTTTAGTAGGCTCATTAATTTGTACATGACGAACATTAGATTTCTTATCGTCATGTTTCTTATCATCATGTTTAGCCACTTTTTTATGGCTCTGTTCTTTTGCTGGTTTATCTGTTTTTACAGCTTTATTAGGTGTTGCAGCTTTTTCATGTTTGCTTGGATTAGCAGGAGCAGCTGCTGCCTTTGTATCGGCCCCATTAGATTTACCACCTAATTGGTTTTTCACCACAGTATAACCTGCATCATCTACTGTATTAACGGCTTTTGTAACATTAAAATTATGTTGTTGCAAAATAGAAATAACCTGTTTACTTTCAACGCCAAATTCCTTAGCGATTTCATGTACGCGCTTTTTGGACATCTACATACCCCCTTCTTACTGATCAATCTCTTTTAGTAATGCTTTTGCAAATCCATCATCCTCTACGGCTACCACTACACGTACTTCTTTGCCTATAGCCGTACCTAATGTTTCTTTACTGCCGACTTTACGCAATGGGATATGATGTAATTCTGCTAATTGTATGTATTTCTTTTCATTATTGGCCGCACAATCACCTGCTAATAGAACAAGCTTAGGGGTTTTCTTTTTCATCGCTTTCTCTACGATGAAATCTCCGGAACTCAATTTTCCGGCCCGTTGTGCCAAGCCTAAGAGATTTAAAACTTTATCTTCATTCATATGCTGAAATTATTCATGACCTTCCAAATCGTGCTTCAATGCTTCATATACCTCTTTTGATACAGCATGCTTCAAAGAGCGTTCTAGTTTTTTACCCTTATACGCAGCCTCAAAACAGTCCATGGATGCACAGATATAAGCACCACGACCAGGGGCTTTACCAGTTCTGTCGATACTGATTGTCCCTTCTGGGCTTAGAGCAACACGCATTAACTCGCGCTTACTCTTTGGTTCACCACAGCCTACACAGGTGCGCATAGGTTGAGATTTGGTTTTCATTAGTCTTCGCTTTCCGCTGCTTCAGTACTTGTAAAACCTGTGAAAGGATTTTCTGCAGCTTGTGTTTCACTCTTAATGTCGATTTTCCAGTTTGTCAATTTAGCTGCTAAGCGAGCATTTTGACCAGCTTTACCGATAGCCAAGGACAATTGGTAATCAGGTACTACAACATAAGAAGATTTTTCTTCTTCACTAACATCTACAGAGATTACCTTTGCAGGACTTAAAGAGTTCGCAATATAAATGGCAGGATCTTCATCCCATTTTACAATGTCGATTTTTTCATCGTGCAATTCATCTACAATGTGTTGAACGCGTTGACCTTTAGGACCTACGCAAGCACCAACTGGATCGATGGATTCATCGCGGCTATATACGGCGATTTTAGAACGCATACCAGGTTCACGAGCTACAGATTTAAGCTCTACTACGCCTTCATAGATTTCTGGCACTTCTAATTCAAACAAGCGTTTTAATAGGCCTGGATGAGTACGGGAAATCATAATTTGAGGGCCTTTCGTAGTTTTCTTAACCTCTACGATATAGCATTTAATACGGTCCCCTTCATGATATGTTTCTGTACCGATTTGCTCAGTTGGAGGTAAGATAGCTTCTGTTTTACCAAGATTGATATATACATTTTTACCTTCAACGCGTGTTATAACACCCGTAATGATATCGCCTTCACGGCTATAATATTCTTCGTATACAACACTGCGTTCAGCTTCTTTCAAACGTTGAATCAACATTTGTTTAGCTGTATGAGCTGCACTGCGACCAAAGTTAGCAGGTGTTACATCTGCTTCAACAATATCGCCAATTTCATAGCGTTTATCGATTTTACGAGCATCTAATAGGCTGATTTCAGTTTCTGGGAATTCTACAGTTTCTACAACTTGTTTCTTCGCCATTACCTTATAAGCACCAGTTTCACGATTCAATTCCACATACGCATCTGGATTAGAATGTGGTTCCTTACGATATGCTTGTAATAATGCAGCTTCTAGGGATTCAAAAATAACCTCAGGTGCAAAACCTTTTTGTTTTGTCAGCACCATAACTGCTTGAATTAATTCTTGACTCACTCGTATGCCTCCATATATTAAAAATCAAGATGTAATCGAATTTGTGCAATGGCAAAACGTTCAAATGTTACGCTTTCACCATTGATTGAAAATTCTATCGTTGTATCTGTAAAGCCTTGTAGTACACCCGTATATTGTTTACTGCCATTAATGGGTTTAAACAATTGGATATCTACATCACGGCCATTATAGCGAATGAAATCTTTATCCTTTTTTAGAACTCGATCAAGACCAGGAGAAGACACTTCAAGCAAATAATTTTCCGCAATAGGGTCTTTCTCATCGAGAGCTGCGCTCAATTTTTCACTGACCATTTGACAGTCATCCAAATCGACACCACCTGGTTTATCTAGGTACACGCGCAAATACCAATCCCGTTCTCGAACATAGTCGACATCGACTAATTCCAGATTCGTGCCAGCTATAACGCCTTCAACTACAGAGGATACAAATTCCTCTACGGCCTCTCTTTTCATAGCCATCGCCTCCTTATAACATACTACATATCGATTATATACGCTGTTTTCATCATACAATTTGATACAATTATATGACTAATTTCACCCAATCATAAACGAAAGAGTGAGCAAAAAATAGCCCACTCTTAAAAAAGTTTATATAAAAGTCATGTATAGTATAGCATAATTCCGCTAAAATGTACAATTTAACCGCGTGAATTTAGTTCACACAGTATATTTTTTAAATGTTCAGATAGTACATGTTCCAAATCATCTAATGACTTAGCATCAAGATGATGGTCAATTTCTGGATAATTTTGATACCGTAATTCTGCAAAGAATTCATCGCGATATTCATTATAGTACAACAGTAATCCTGTACATTCATCCATCTTTCGATATTCACCTATGATATAGGAACCATTAATCATGCGCACCGCATTTTTAGGTGTTATATCTCGTACAAATCCTTCTAACTCAGCGGGCATAACAGATTCATAATCCCAATTTTGTAGCCCCTTACGCATATAGGTATAGGTAAAATTTTCTGCACTATTGATTAGTAATTTTGAAAGCCCCTGAACACAACGTTCTTGTAGGCCCTGCCAATACGGTTCGAACTCTTGGCGCACAAAAGATATATCTACAAATGTGAACAAAGGCATCACTACGTGCACGGTATAATCCTCTACCTCTTTATCATAGAGAGCACACCACTTCCAACCTAAATCATTTTCATAGTGAAATAAAGGTAATGTCAACACAGCTTCACCTGCAGCTAATGTTTCTTGCGCTTTCACAATTTCATCGGGCCCTGTCACCTTGAGTTTAAAATTACCAATCTCCGGTGGCAACCAAGAATAGTCTAAAGACTTACAGGTTTCAATGATGTTCTCCATATAATGACTCATACCTTTCTTGATAGGTTAAAACGGTTTTAACATACATACGCGTTTCTGGAAATGGAATCGTATCAACCATGCCATTCCAATTTTTTTCCTTAATCCATGATTCTACATGTCCACGACCTGCATTATAAGCAGCTAACGCTTGCACTTCATCACCGTTAAATTCTTTTAATAAATACCCTAAATACCACGTGCCTAGCTGAATATTTGTTTCTGGCTCTTTTAGTTGACGATCAGTATAATTTCCATGCCCCATTTGCTGGGCCACCCAACGAGCTGTATCAGGCATGAGTTGCATTAGCCCAAGCGCCCCCGTCTCAGATTCCGCTGTATTCTTATATTTACTTTCAGCTAAAATAACACTAGCCACCAACGATGGTGACACCTCTTCTTTTTCCGCAGCCGATACAACTACATCTCTATAATCAAAGGGGTATGCCGTATAGCGTGCTACAGGATCTTGCATATGGTTAAAATAAAACCATCCCAACACGACAACAGCCAATGCCGTTGCTGTATTTCGTTTCATACATCCTCCCCTTAATCCTAACCGTATATATTTTGAATCGATTCAAGCTTATATATATATTAATAATTATTTATTATACAACGGTAGTAGTTTCTCATGCCACAATTTTTCCAACTGAATATATAATTCCTCAGGTGTACCATCATTATTAATGATGACATCTGCAAAGGCGCGTTTATCATCTAATAACATTTGACTTTGAATACGCGCTAATGCGTCTTCTCTTGAATATCCATTGCGCTCCATTAATCGGCGAACCTGCACCTCTGGCGATACATAGACAAGCCAAACCGTATCGAGTCGCTCATACCACTTACCCTCAATGAGAAGAGGAATATCATAAATTACGGCTGGTTCCTCTTCCTCTTCATACATAGTACTCAATTCATTAATACGCTGACGAATGAAACCATGTAAGCAGCTATTTAACTGTAGGCGTTTTTCTTCATTGTGAAAGACAATACTACCAAGTGCTTCACGATTTAATCTACCATCATCGAGAATCACTGTATCACCAAATAATTCACGAATAGCAGCGAGTCCAGGCGTGCCAAGATCAACCACTTCACGTGCTACTACATCGGCATCAATATAAGGTACATTCTTCTTTTTAAAAAAATCTAGTACTGTACTCTTGCCAGATGCAATTCCACCTGTTAAACCTATTTTTAACATATGTGCCTCCTGCAGCTATCCTTCTACTCGAACGTTATATGTAAAATTTATTTTACAAGTGCCCAGTTTTCCGCATTATGTACATCAACGATAAGTGGAACATGTAATTCTACAATGGATTCCATGGTTTCCTTAAGCAACGTTTGAATAGCATCCAATTCTTCATTTACCACTTCTAATACAAGTTCATCATGCACCTGTAATAATAAACGAGATTTAAATGTCTTCTCTTCTAAAATGGATTCTACCTTGTTCATAGCGAGCTTAATAATATCCGCTGCAGTACCTTGTATCGGTGTATTCATAGCCGTACGCTCTGCAAAGGAACGACGGTTAAAATTACGACTATTAATATCTGGTAACTCGCGCATGCGACCAAACATCGTACGCACCTTACCCGTTTCATGGGCTTCTGTTACCATGTTATCCATATATTCTTTAACCTTTGGATAGCGGCTAAAATAAAGCTCAATATAGTTTTTTGCTTCTTGACGTGTAATGCCTAAATCACGAGACAAACCAAAATCTGAAATACCATAGATAATGCCAAAATTGACAGCCTTTGCGTGAGACCGTTCTTCGCTGGTTACCTCATCTTGAGACTTACCAAGCACTTCGGCAGCGGTAAATCTATGAATATCTTTACCATCGTTGAAAGCCTTAATTAATGCTTCATCACCAGACAAATGCGCCAAGATGCGGAGCTCGATTTGTGAATAATCGGCACTCACCAATGTATCAAAGCCTTCTCCAGGATAGAATAACGCTCTAATTTCACGACCCTTTTCTGTACGAACAGGAATATTTTGTAAGTTCGGATCTGAAGAGCTCAAGCGTCCAGTAGCTGTTACCATTTGGTTAAATGTGGTATGAATGCGATGCGTTTCAGGGTTGATGAGGACCGCTAAGCCTTCACAATAGGTAGAAACTAATTTAGCTACGGAACGATAGGCTAAAATCTTCTCTACAATAGGGCTTTCATGACGAAGCATATCCAATACTTCTGCATCTGTAGAGTAACCTGTTTTCGTCTTTTTAATAACAGGTAAATTCATCTTTTCAAACAAGATGATTCCCAATTGTTTGGGAGAATTAATATTAAACGTTTCCCCTGCCAATTCATAAATTTCTTGCTGAACAGCTTCGAGTTCCGCCTTGAATTTAATAGTTGTTTCTTCTAATTTTACAGGGTCAATATAAATACCATTTTTCTCCATAACTAATAATGTATGAATCAATGGCAATTCAATATTGTTGTATAAATCCCATAAGGATTCGTCTTGCAATGCCTTAACAGCGGCATCGTCCATAGCAAGCAATGCTTTCACCATAGAGACGCACTCTACATCTACACTACCTGTAGCAATGGATGGCACACTAAAACGCTCTGTTAAATAGAGATAACCATAATTGGTACGCGTTGGGTCCAACAAATAGGCCATCAATGATACATCGTGAATACGGGCCACACCATTTTCATACAAACGGATTTGAGCCGGTTCATCGTGGCAAAGAGCCTCCATCAATTCCTTGCTTTGCGTCGTTACAACCGTCTTTGCACCATTCAATGCATTCAATAATTTGTCATTATGAGAACCATCTAGCTTGATAATGCTTTCACCATTGTTAATGAAAGCAGATGTAATCGTACGGAACGGCGCTTTGCCATCCGTAATAATATGAACACCAATGGTTTTATTTTTGTAAAAGTCCTCAGTAAGAGCAGATGCATCTAAGAGATCTTCGATTTTAATCTCTTCGGCCATACTAAATAGGCCACCAAAATCCTCTGCGTCGCCACCTTCTGAGCCCATCACACTAGCCAAGCGAGGTGTCAATTTTGTAAAACCTAATGTTTCAAACATCGGTTTCACTTCGCCAAGATGGAAATTCTGTACAAATTGATCGAGCGTATAAGACAAGTCCATGTCAGTCTTAATGGTAGCCAATTGACGAGATAAGAAGGCTAACTCTTTATTTTCAACAAGACGTTCTTTTAATTTCTTGCCAGAAATGTTATCGATATTCTCATATACAGACTCTAAATCACCGTATTCATTAATCAATTTAAGAGCTGTTTTTTCACCAACCCCTGGAACGCCTGGAATATTATCGGAAGAATCACCCATAAGCGCCTTCATTTCGATAACTTTATCTGGGCCATAACCATATAATTCAGTCATATTATCCAAGGTAACCTCCAGCATATCTGAGATACCTTTTTTCGTTAAGAATACATGACTGTAATCGGTAACAAGCTGTAAATTATCGCGGTCACCAGTAATAATTTGCACTGCTAAATCAGAAGATCCAAATTTCTTAGACAAGGAACCAAGAATATCGTCCCCCTCATAACCTTCCTCTTCAATAACACAAATGCCAAGAGCCTTCAACACATCTTGAATCAAGCTAAACTGAGGACGTAAATCCTCTGGTGCATCAGGGCGATTACCTTTATATTCACTATACATTTCCGTACGGAACGTTTGACGACCTTTATCAAAGGCTACAGCAATATAATCAGGATTAATTTCCTCATATAATTTAATGAGCATTGTCAAAAAACCATATACTGCATTGGTTGGCGTGCCAAGAGCAGACTTCAACGGAGGAAGCGCAAAAAAGGCACGGAATAACAGACTGCTGCCATCTATAATCATTAATTTTTTCATAAGTACACCTCGCTTAATCATATGTTTCATTATAGCATATTGAGGCGTAATAAAATTGATTTTTAATCGCTTATACGAAGGTAAAAATATATGTACTACGCATTCTTACTTTAGAAGAATGGGAACACGGGTGGCCTAAAGCTTCCACCGGCCGGGTCTGTCTACGGCCTGCGGCCTTCGCAGGGCCAAAGTCAGCTTTAAGCCACCCGTGTTCCCCCATATCAAGCATTTAAAACATATATACATATATTTTTACATTCTGCTTCTACGATATATAAATCAATTTTATTACTACACTAATATTACTATTTTATGAAACGTATGATTAAGCGTTCGCCAATCCCGGCCGTAGAGAAAAGGACTGAGGGCAGCCCAAAAACCTCCACCGGCCGGGTCTGACTACGGCCTACGGCCTTCGCAGGGCCAAAGTCGGTTTTGGAGCTACCCTCAGTCCACTCCCATAAGGTATTCAAAATGTTATGCATATATTTTATGATTACAGCGTTTAATACTAAAAATCAATTTTATTACTACCTGGTACAAGGAAAAAGGACGCCTTTTGGCGCCCTTTGGATATAAAAAAAGCCCATCATCGATGGGCTTTGGCTCTATAAAATTATAAAGCGTTTACTTTAGCTGCAAGGTTGGATTTTTTGCGAGCTGCAGTGTTTTTATGAAGTACACCTTTGGAGGCTGCTTTATCAATTACGCTAGTAGCTTGAACAAGTGCTTGTTTTGCTTCTTCTACTGCGCCTGCTTGAACAGCTTCAACGGTTTTACGAGCTGCTGTACGGATTTGAGATTTCACAGCGGCGTTTTTCGCACGACGTTCAGCATCCGTTTTTACGCTTCTAATACTGGATTTAATGTTTGGCAATTGAGTCACCTCCTTAAAAATCGTTTCTTATACCTGAATGATTATATCATACAAGATATTGTGACGCAAGGATTATATTACACAATACGACTATTTCATAATATCTTTTAAAAATGATGTGCCTACTGCATATGGTGAAAGTCCAAAGTTCGCCAATACGGTTTGTCCTATATCACCAAAACTATGGCGTAAACCTAAATCGATATCCCCTTTCATACTTGGGCTATAAGCAAGTAATGGAACGTGTTCACGCGTATGGTCTGTGCCATGCCATGTAGGATCATTACCATGGTCGGCTGTAATGATAAGCAAATCATCATCTTTCAATAATGGTAATAATCCACTCAATTGGTAATCGAAATCCTCGATGGCACGTTTATAGCCTTCTACGTTACGGCGATGACCATATAGACTATCAAACTCTACAAGGTTTACCATCATGAGGCCACTTTCAAAGGAGGCACCTAATAAGTAAGGCACCACATTCATGCCGTGAGCATTCGATTTCGTTGGATAGCTTTCATCCCATCCGACATGAGCATAGATATCACCAATTTTGCCGACGGCCACCGTCGGAATTTGTGCAGCTTGTAATTCCTGTTGCACCATGCGGTGTTCAGGCATACGGCTATAGTCATGGCGATTGGACGTGCGCACAAAATGACCGGGTTTTCCTACAAACGGACGAGCAATGATACGTCCTACATAATAGTCACCCACGCATACTTTGTTACGCGTAATTTCGCACATACGATACAAATCCTCTAAAGGAATCACATCCTCGTGTGCTGCAATTTGGAACACAGAATCGGCAGAGGTATACACGATTGGTTTCCCCGTTTTCATGTGTTCTACGCCAAGGCGCTCGATGATTTCAGTACCAGATGCCACCTCATTACCAAGATACCCATAACCGGTTTCTTTGGTGAAAGTATCCATTAACTCCTTAGGAAATCCATCATAAAATGTTGGGAACGGAACCGTCACAGGATGCCCCATCATTTCCCAATGACCACTAGTTGTATCCTTCCCTGTGCTGACTTCCTCCATTTTCCCATAAGCACCCATAACAGGTGTTTCATCAGTCTTAATATCAGCAATATTTGCCAATCCCAAAGAACGCAATGCAGGACAATGAATCAAACCTGCAGTTGCTTCGATATGACCTAATGTATTAGATCCTTCATCATTAAATTTTGCCGCATCTGGGGCATGACCAATGCCAACAGAATCCATAACTAATATAATGATTCTTTTATACATAATAACTCCTATTGTAATATTCAGCTAGAATATTACATGCTATACTACCATTAAGAGCCAAATAACGTAAGTTAGGGAATAAAAACGCCTAACGTATGAGGTATCCTACCACCTCAACACGTTAGGCATCATCATATTTCCGTATTTTAGATGAGCCTAACGCTAACAGTACGTTATTTGGCTCTCTTTATGTGTTCATTATACTATATATTATTTTTTTAATAAAGTCCTATTTAAGATATGGCATAGCAAGCATAAGTGCTGCCAATGATTTACTATCCTTAATTTGTTCTGCCTTAATAGCCTCTAACAATTCAGGTAATGTAAAATACTCAAGTTCTACGTATTCATCAGGGTCCCAATGGGTTTCGCCCATGGTAAGGTCTTTGGCTAAGTATAGATGTAATACTTCATTACAGAAACCAGGACTTGTGGCAATGGTACCTAATGAAATCCATTCTTTAGCGCGGTAACCAGTTTCCTCAGCCAATTCACGTTTAGCACAATTAATAGGTTCTTCGTTAGGGTCTAGTTTACCTGCCGGAATTTCAAGTAAAGGTTGTTGTAAAGCATAACGGAATTGACGTTCCATTACAATTTTGTTATCTTCTGTAACGACAACGATAGCAGTTGCCCCTGGATGGTGCACCACCTCACGCCACGCATCATTTCCATTTACATCAGCTATATCATAGGTAACCTTAATTAGTTTACCATCAAACTTCATTTCGCTAGATTTTTGTACTTCTTTGCTAATTGCCATACTTAATTCCTCGTATATATAAAATGATTGTTATAGTATAAAACCTACAGCTCATTATAGCACAAATTAATTACACCAAAAGAAGGTTCCTACTCGTCATATTGTGACTAATAGGAACCTATTTTAATGAGATTATATAAATGTTACGCTACCTTTACATAGCCTTGTAATGCTGTATCTACAATACTACATTTAGCATCTAATTCAGCTTTAAGTGCCGTTTCAGGATTGACTTCTCTAGATACCACCATATCTACGATGGATTTAGAGAATCCAGATACGAGAATGACACCACTTGGATGCATTTGTACAGGAATTGTATTATGTGCATAGACAGATACGTTCCAGAAAATGAGCCGTGGCATAGTATATCCAAGGGCCTCAAATTTCTTACGACAAGATTCAATAACAGTTGTGTTATCATCATGCTTTGTAGCTTGATCAAACTGCATATCAGAAATAATGAGACAAGCTGAAGGTAACTCCTCTTGACGCAGATGATGTTTTACAGCTGTGTCGAGAATTAAGTCAAATGTTGCCTCTATATCCGTATTGCTATAATCGTCAAAGCGATGTAAGCGTCTAAGCTTATCTCGCAAAGTTTCACACATCGAAATGTCTACCATCTGAGGGCGATTGCTAAAGGTAATGAATCGATTTTTAAAGGATTCATTCTTATTATGCTGTGCACAATACAATGCAATAGAGTCTGCTACGCTAAGTGCGGTAACGGAACTATTACCAGATAGTTGTTGCCCCATAGATCCAGACCCATCGCGTATAACTAAGATATCGTCATAATCCTTAGGTGCCTCCTGCGCATTCCATAATTGCTCTAAAGTTTCGTCATATGGATTTAGACTACTATCCCAGCAACTATCCGCCTTTACATAGGCTTGCACAATATCATACAAGAACATAGAGTTCGCATTAATCTTAACTGAGTCGTCTCCCTTTTCTAATGATGCAAGATACGCCTGGCGGCGTTCTTCATCATGTTTTAAGAAAGCATTACGATATTTAAGATTCGCCTTTGATGGCACATGATTATAATTAATAGCATTCCATTGGTTGAGAGAAGCCTTGCGATCTACCACCGCAAGATGTTCGCGCAATCTAGACAGAGTTTTACGGTACTCTCGTGCACTTAGATGTAATAAGGATTGTAAAATAACCGCCTCAGAACGTTTTTGCTTAGACGATGTATTATTGGACGGCATCCATTTAGCTAATAAACTAATGGAATCGCCTAGTCCACACGCCATTACATCACGTCTAAACTGATTGGCAATTAATTCACCTAGTCCATCGTGTAAGATACCACTTGTAGTATCAAAAAAGATGCGTAACACATCATCCCAACGGCCATAGTTCCATAACTCGGTGCCGATGATGAACTGCAATGCCATCTCTGGATGCAAGTCACCAATTTTAGTAAGCATCATACGAAATACATCACGCTCACCAAGACCTAGCTTAATATGACGGGCATACATAAGCCACTTCATGGTATACAGAGGGTCTTCCTCATAGGATGTAATAAATAAGCGCAATGCATCCACTGCATCCATAGAGCGATGTGCACCATAGAAATACCGGTCATGTTTACTTTTACCATAAAAATCAACCGCAACTTGACGCAATGCAGGCACAGAGAAATTAAGGTCCACAAGAGGGCTGCCACTCGTATGATACGCAGTACCACCATTAGCTGTATAGGATTTTTCATTGTTTGTTAAAGCGTCCATAAATGTATTCATAGTTCATATCTCCTTGGCATATAAAAAACCGCTGCGGATTATCACAACGTAAATTTTGAAAGCAAAATAAACAAGACAACCATGAGCGGTTACAATACAAAGTTCAAGACAATTACTAACCTCACTGAGGCTAAGGATAACTAGACACGATACTCAAGACCAAAGGGTCTCCATAACTACTTTTTCTGGTTATTTAATCAAATGATTGCTGCTAGTGTCTAACCTTATGAATCGTTTATGAACGATAACTATGAAATTATACTAGATTCTATACTCATCTTAATCAAGTTATGTATGTGACAGGATTGCTGTTAGAATCTAAGTCTTTCTGTTCTACATGTTGGTGATTTGTTTCACCTGATGATGTAATTATAATACACGTATCCGTGTGTGTCAATAATTATTTTTAAAATATTTCGCTTTTTTGAAAGTTAGAACTAGCAATACATGTTTTTCTGCATTGCTAGTCCCTTATAGTTACTACTAATACTCTGCCTCTACACGCCAGATATGATTTCTAAGCAATCTGAAAATAGTCCCAGTAATTCCATTTGGCTCTATTCCCTTTATCAATACACCACTAATACTAGCCTGTGTAGATACATCTAACCCAGTTTTACACCAAACAGCAAAGTGCTCACAATTATGTGTTAATAGGTTATAGCCACCTTTACCAATCATAGATTTAGCGCGTTGTACAGTTTTACGTGGACCATAAAAACTTGCAGCTACACCTGCATCTTGAAAAATGGATAATAATGTATCCTCCTCAGCAATATATAAGGTGTCACCATCACAAAACGTTTCTATACTAGTTTCCGCAATTCGTCCATCAAATGGAGAATCTCCTTTTATATAATGGATAATTTTATGATAACCCGCATATACACCATAATGTTGATATGTATCACCAAGTAAAATATTGCCACGCTGGCAAAATACAATATCACCTAATTTTAACTTTCTTGAACTCATTATTACTCTCCCATACAACACATCACTTATGATTATTTATATACGTAATAATATCATCTAAAGAAATATTTTGATTCTTGCCTCGTAATAATCGCCATATCTTTCTAACTAATTTATAGAACAGATATAAACCAGCCAATGGCCAGAATACACCAAATGGGTTTTGTTCAAATGGATTCCGTGGATGTGGAAATGGTCCAGGCATGGGTCCTATAATATTAGGCCAATTGTGTTCATGATACACCCCTTCAGGATGAACACCAGTTTTATTTCTATTAGAAGAAATATACTCTACTACATCGTCGTATAATTTAGGATCTTCTTTTTTTACACTTTCAAGAGCTTCTTTGATAACATCTGTTTTCATACCATACACCTCTATACTACAAAACAACATTAGAATAACAAACTGATTACATGTAAATTGTACAAAAGTGTATACGTAAAAAATAACGCATCAAAATATTATTTTAATAAATCGAGACCAAAAGTATCTAATAAAGTTTCTTTATAAGGTCCATTGATTTCATTTACACCTAAATGATTTAGAATGGGCTTATAATCTTCATTAGGTACATTATCATAGAATGCTAATTGTAAATATGTATTTGCCCGAGATGAACCTACATAGACTAACCGTTTATGTAATTCATTAGTGAGGCGATTGACTAAAATATCAATTAGTAGAACTGCTTTAGCCTCTAAACCTTTAAATTTACGAACTGATGTGAACAATATATTATTTTTCTTTGGGTCAGTAGAGATAGATACTCCGTTTATAGCAGAAATATTTTTTAACATACTATTAGGAACACTACTTGTAGTAAGAATAACAATGTCTTCAGGTTTAACCTTATCTTGAATCATTTTTGTAACAAATTTGGTAACAATATTACGTAATTCATTTTCATTTTTATAGAATGATCCAAGTGGTTTTATCCCTGACAGTTCATTTATATAAGCATCTTTCTTTATATCACTTAATGTTGTACCTACAGTCTTTGCTATTTCAGCAGTATTGCGACAATTTTTATACAATACAAGACGACAATCCCCATAGGTATCTAACCAATGCGTCGATTTATGCATCATTATATACTGATTTTTATCGTAGAACACATAATAATGACCACCTAACATATCTACTAACATAGAAATATGTTCTAATATATGTTCATCAATGTCTTGGCCTTCATCAATGACTACATTTTCATAAGACCATTCTAAATCATCGTATTCATTTTGAAAGTACTCAATAAATTTAGGAATAATCTCCGCAATAGAGTAATTACTATTAGGCATCAAATTCTCTGCAAGTGATCTAACATTATGAAAGACTATATTATCACATGTATAATGCTCCTTCACATATGATAATAAGAACTCGTTAAAACATAAATATAAGACTTTTTTACCTTCTGCAGCTAATATTTTAGCCTTTTCAATGGCCAGCATCGTCTTGCCTGTACCTGCAGGACCATGAATAACAGCTGTTGGCTGTTCACGTAAAAAATGCAATATAGATGCTTGTTGTTTCGTCATCTGAATATAACTTTTCGTTGATTCAAGAGCTGTACTTGCAACAGATTCAACTATATTAAATGTAGGCATTAAGGTCTTAATCATATTCTGAAAATCATTAACCGATTGCTCAGAATCGCGAAAACCTAAGTTAGACTTCCAATAGCCAAAAGCTTTATCCATAGATTCTTGTGGATTAAGTAAGGAATCTACATCAAAAACAATATCTCTATTTACTTCTAGTGGTAATGAGATCTTATTATGAATAGCCACAGATGGAAACCATACTGCACGACCAATAACAGGCATCTGACCATTATAATGTTTACGTAAATAGTTTTGAATTCTAAATTGGCTCTCTGCAGCTTGTCCCAAAGGATCTATAATTTTTTCTTCTTTTGTATTTCGATTCGTTTGAATCCAGTTCCCATCACGATAGGAAATCCCACCAGCTTTTACCTCTACGGATAAAATACCTTTTTTAGGATGTAAAATAACAAAATCTGCTTCACCTTCACTCCTGCGTTGGTTCAACTCGCCTAACCATCTATAAGAGTGAAAAATTACATATTCGTTATTTAATTTAGAGAGCGCCTCGTATACGAGACGCTCTCCTTCACTACCATGGAAACTATTTATTATTGTGGGGTAGAATTTTGGCATGATATTTTTCCAAATGAATTCTATATTATAAAAGTTTCAACAAACTTTTATAGTCTGAACTGAGAACAGAAATAAAATAATTTATACTATCTAGTATAAATAAATATTCAAAGCATTCAGTGATATTCCACTTACCAGATAAATTCATATCTAACTCATCATCAATATAAACCTCCATTCGATTTAGCAATATCTCTGTAGAATTAACTAAAGCAGATTTATCTTCACAAATAGCTACTAAATTGTCATATGCTAATTTAACATATCTATACTCTTTATCAATTGCATCAATTCTATTAAATCGATAACAAGCCTGAATATATGAAGCATAATTATCTGATTCTTCAAGCAAATACTTAACTTTAGAATTTTTATTCAATTCATTAAGGGACTTCAATATTTTATCTCTTTGATTATTAATACAATTTTCTTCTAATTTAAAAAAATAAAAAATACCAATACTATCTTGAGTAAAAATTATAAAAAATTCATCTTTTTTTCGATTAGTTTTGGAAGAAATATCTATAATTATAGTGTCAGAAATATTTGATGGTAGATTAGTAACATCAATTCTTGCTTTGAATCCCTCATTTTCAACAGATAATTTAATTGCATCAATAATACTTATATCATAATTAACTTTTACAGCCTCAAATCTAATGTCAGCTAGAGAAGGTTTACTACAATATAATAAATCAGAAAACTCAGACATAATACACTCCTATAAAAACATTATTAGAATTTAAACTATAAGTTGTATCTTACAACAAATATTTTTCTTTTATATTTTCTTGAACTGAAATATTATATTTTTGACATAGCATTTTACACATACTTATATAAATATCTCGAGCCTCATCATTCTTTTTATATTCGATCATTGTTAAACTTGGGTCTATATAGACATTCCACAATTTTTCGTAAATCTCATTTGGATACTCTTCTGTATTTATATGATTAACAATTGTCGGACCCAATCTATAATATTCAGATACAGCCTCATTTCCTTCTGAATGAATGAATATATTTCTAAATTTTATAAGATTTTTAATATTGATACGTTTATCCTCTAATTTTAAAGCTTTGCAAGTCGCGGTAATAACATAACAACCACTACTTTTCTTAGGCTTTGTTGTTTTAACTATCTCTGGTCTATAACTTTTAGACTCACTATAGGCTGACGATCTATTACGTCTCTGCTCTTGTTTATATAGTATATCATCAACTTTATTATATCGTTTCCCAGCGTCTTTATACCCTATAATTTTATCATAGAGTCTTTTTGCCTGATTTAAGTCTTTAGCCACACCATTGCCATATTCAAGCATTCTTGCACAGGCATATATAGCCGCCTCATCATTAATAGAGGATAAATATTGATAAGCTCTACCATAATCTTGAATTTTATTATACATAAGACCTATACGCAATTCGTATAGTTGTTTATTATATTTTTTATATAAGTAGTTATATAACTCAATTAAGTTATTAATTCCGATTTGATTCTTTTCTTCATCAATCTTACTATATGGAATTCTAATATATTTTTCGTATAATTCATTTGCCAAGTACTCAATAGCTCCAATATGCAATTGAGATGCAGCAACTTTAAAATAGACATTAGCTTTCTTGTATTTTTTATTTTGTTTTTCTATAAGCGCTAATTTAAAGCTTGCCTCTGGAATCAAGAAACTTGCAAGTAATTCAAGATCTATATTTAATCCACACTCTTTAGTATATTGTTCTAGTAACAAATGACTATCCTTATATCCAAATTCCAAGGATTTTAAAATCATTTCTTTAGCTTTATCATATTCATTTTGACTCATTAACCATTTAGCACTATAAAAGAACTCTTCGCCCGTTTCAATATCATTTATATATTTCATTAAATCCATAACTTCTTCATTTATCAGGCCTAATGCTTTATTCATGGCTAATTTTATCTTAGCAATATAATATGCATCATCAGGATATTGTCTAATTAAATTAATTTCTTCTTTACTTAATTGTTGTCCTTGAGAAACTTTTAGTAAAGCACTACAACAATCTTTATAAGGATAATTAATTTTATTTAGTCTAACTATATCGTTATAAGCTTCACTATATAAATTACCTGTTATGTGTTTAAAAAAGAGTCTTAAAAGTACTTGTGAATATAATTCTATATTCAAATTATGTTGCGATGATTCTAATTTATCATTATTAATAATCTTCGAATCATATTCTAAGATTTTATTAGTAATTATAGAATAATTATCATTAAAATTAGATGCGATTGTATTTAAATTGTGATAATAATTTCGAAATTGATTTCTATGAACTTTTAATTGCATTAATAAATCATTATCAGAAACATTTACTAAATCATTATTAAAATGCTCTAACTTTACACTAATCTCCGATAACTTTGAGATATAGTATAATCGAACATCTAATAAAATTTCCTCTAACTTCACTGCAAATAACACATTTAATGTAACTTTATTAAATAATTCACATTGATTATAAAAATCTGCAGGTTCCGATATATTAACGTTTGAATTTCCATTAGAATAATAATTTACACTTTTATTATATTCCTCTTTACTACCAACAAAATATATTTGATCTTTAATCAAATGTCGATGTAATCGTTTCCAATTTAGTTTGTCATTATAAAGAACTACCTGGAAATTAACATTCGATTTAATTGACTCCAAGATATTATTTGTTTCATCTAAAAATGGAGGCATAATAATATACGCTTCGTTACAATGTTTACATTTATGGAATGAAATAAATAATTTAATTAACTTTCTAGCTTCTATATTTTTTCTATAAAATTCATTTCCTATAATCTTATAATCATCACTAGAAATAGGTACTAATTTATCACAATAATTTAGTGCATAAATACCTTCTGATTTTAATGAATTATTTTCAAGAGGCAAAATTAAATGTGGAATATTATTATTAAAAGTAAAGTGTTCTAAACCTTCTATAATTGGTTCTAAAATCTCTTTTGAATTATTATTTGTACCAAATATAGCAAATAGAGTTTTTCCAACCAACTCTGGAACCTTAATCAATAATTTGTTTTTTTCAAAAGTATTAGAACATCTTCTAATAATGTTAGCATTATCGATATAAGATCCATCATCAAGAATCTTTGATAACTCTGCTAAAGTTATGTTTGCAAATGTCTGATAATCTATTTCATTCGTTGATATATCCTCAATACTTTCATCCATTAACTTTTTTAATACAGAAAATATTGATTCACTACTATTACTCATATGCACTCTCCTTATAGAACTTATTTAAATCGTTCTCTAAACGCTTCATATAAGAATTAAACTTACGAATACCAATTCTATTTTTTCTAAGTTCTTCAAGAGAATCTCCATATAAATTTACGACTGACTGTATTTCTAGAATAGACTCTGAATTTGCTATTATATGACTTAAAGAATTTCTATTATCAACCCAAAACTGTTCATTATCATTTAATTCTTCAGAAATTGTCTTTTTAATTTTTTGAATCTGTATAAGAACATCTTCTCGTTTTATACCATTATTTATTGCACTTAAAATAAATTGATTTATACAATCTTTATTTGACCATTCTTTATTATCTAAAGAAGAATATGCCGCAACATCATATAATGAGATTCCAGATGCTAATACAGTTGATTTTACCAGTGACACTATTTTCTCAACATCAGCATCTGTTTTTTTGTCTATCTTATTAATTACAATTAATATAGGTGTATTTAAGTTCAAGCTTTTAATAAATTCAATATCATTTTGTTGAATAACTCCATTCTCTATGTCCATAAGCCAGATTAAAAAGTCAACTTTTCTTAACTGCTCATATGATTTACATTCATCACTTTCTCCTTTTTTCAAATTTATATCTTCAATATTATCCGCCTTGTTATAACCAGGAGTATCTAAAAAAGCAATATTAGAATAAGGCATATCTGGTTCAGTAACAACTAAACTATGAATAAAACTGGAAAATCCAATATTATACTTTCTATAAAAATGATGTGTTAAAGCTTGTAAAGCCTCTTTATCTAATACAATCTTTTCACCATTATTTGTATATGCATTAATCTCCTCCAACTTACCTTGAACAATATATGTTGGAATTGAAGTAGTAGGATTTTGATCTTCTGGTAATAACTCTTCACCAGCATGTAATATGGAATTGATAAATTTTGACTTTCCAGAACTAAACTTACCACCTAATCCAATTACAACACGCTTATTTAATATTGAATAACGTTTTTCCTCTACTAGTTTATCGCTTAATATTTCAAGTTTTTGTTGAAGGCTAGCTTTATTAGGAAATTCTATATTAGAAATAACATTTAAAAATTGCTTTTCTATCATACCTTTTAATTTATTACCTAGATAATAGTCTCGACTTACTTTATTTTTAATTGGAATGATTCTAGATATAAATTGTAAAGCAGTCTCTTCATTGGCTAAATATATATTTTCAGTTTCAGGCTCATAATTATCAACAAATAGACTCTGAGAGTCATCAAATTGTTCAAATAAATCCATCTTACAACACCATTTCTTTAATTTGATAATTATATTCTTTTATGTTTTTAGACAATTGGTCATATTGTGCTAAAGAATTTTCTTTATTTTCAAGTTGCTTTTTCAAATTATCATAATTTTCCTGTAATTTATTAATTAAAGAATCTACTAACGTATTTTCTTGAACTTTTAATTCTAATTGTGTCGAGCTAATTGATTTATCAATTTCAACTTGTAAATCTTTACATACCTCTCCTAATATACTTGTTTGCATAATCTTCAACTGATGAATTTGTTCATTTTTAGCACCAGACGGGAATTTATCAGCAACCTTCTCCATATAACTATTATGGTCTATCTCTATATAAGTTGCTTTTATACTCTTTACTAATAAACTTAAAGGAACCAATATTTCTCTCTCATCGAAAAATTCATCCCCCATATCAAAGCCTTTTAAAATAACCTCTTTTAATTGCTTCTCTAATTTATGACAATCTACAGCCTTCTCAAGAATTCCATTAGCAAGCTTTCGAGCTTCAAAAATATAACTCTGAATATTAGACATTACATCAGACACATCAGCTTCATAATTATTTGTAGTTTCAATATAATACTTTCTTTTTTTAAAAATCCAGAACCCTTCGTCATACCCTTTTCTTTTCTCATCGATATGACTTGATATAGTAATATCCTTATGATTATTTACAACAGCAACCATTTCATTTTTTAATTTAGATATAGAAGTTGCTATATCTATAGCGACTTCCTCTATTACGCTCTTAACCTCTCGTCTAACAGAATTAAGACCTTTTTCCACTATTTTCATTTTTTCTTCTAATTGACTTTTATCACTATTTTCTAAATTAATTTTATTGGCCATAATTTGATCATTAATTTTTCCCAATAGTTCCAAAAGAATATTTTTTTCATCCAAAAGTATCTGTTTATTCTTATCGTCAATTAGTTTTTCTCGTGCTTCTTTTAATGGCATCAATTTTTTTGATTGAATTTCTGGAATCCTCGATATATCAGATAATATATTAGGTTCATCAACAAAGTCATTAAACTGTTTTCTCAAACGCCCTATAATATGTTCTTGCTCAATTGTATACTTTAGATTATTCTTTTTTCTCAATGCAGCACCATATAAATATGATGAAATATAAATAGGCGGTAGATATTCTTTAATATGTTGAATTCTATCCTTATTTGGAGATGCTAACAGTAAGTTATTAATATTTTCACGTGCTTGTTCATTATATATATATACTGTTTTATTAATTGCCTCTTTTAAATTTTTACTTTTATTATAATCCAATAAACCAGAATCAAACTTACTACCAACTATTATTATTTCTCTAACACCTTCTTTAGGTAAAGTATTAGACATAAATGCAATATCTTCTTTTGTTAAAAACTGTCCAGTATAACTTAATAAAAATACTACATCACATTCACTTAGAAATCTTTTAGTAGTTTGCGAACGACTAAGTATAGGATCATTTAAACCAGGAGTATCAACAATCTCGAAATCTTTGAGAATCGGTTCATTCATTTTTAGTTCTACATGCTTAACAATAGGGGTATATGCTCCATTTGCTCCAATATACTCAGCTAAATCAGTATTAATATTATCAATGTTAATTTCCTTACTTGATCCTAATAGTGTGTGTAAGTTAATATTCGATTTTTGATACATATCAACTAATTCTTTACAACTTTTAATATCATCAGAAATGCTTTCGCTTAATACACTTATTAACTCCTCTTTTGATTTATTATTAGCCTTGAATTTATTGCGAATTTTTGTAATATTTTTTTCCTGTTCTTTTTTATATTTATTATAATTATCATCAATTTGTTTATCATATTCAGATGCTAATATAGCAATATTTTCCCAGTCCTTTTCACTGTAAAAAACAATTTTAGCACTTTGTTTTTCTCCGTAAGATATTTTTGTCAATGCGGCCGTCATTGGTGTACTTGCATGTGGTAACAAATCTTGGCCTTTAAATAATAAAGCATTTAAAAAAGATGATTTACCAGCTTTCACTTCACCCACAATTCCTATTTTTAAAGCACGACCTTCTTGTAAAGAAGCTTCTATTTTAGGTTTAAGTCCTTCAAATCGATCCTTAAAAGACATATATAATTCTTTAGAATAACAGGTTTGAAAATCTCTTAATTCATCAAGTATAGGTTGTACAATATCATCATATTTTATATTCATATTAAATCCCCTTTATTAACTCTATATCTTTTTGTATATTAAGTACTTTATTGTCATAAGAATCAATTTTTTCTTGTTTCTTTGACTTCAAAATTGCTAAAGCGTTATTTTCTGTATCTATAAGTTCTTGTATTGTCAAAACAACACCATTAATTGCAGCTTCTTCTACATCTTGTAAAGGTACATCTAATTCATTATGAAGCTTTGCTATAATTTGTGGAATAATCTCATTTAAAATTATTTTCTTTGCTTTTTCTTCTCTTGAATCAGAAACTATACTTTTAAATAAATTAACTAAATCAGGTAAGAATACTATTAATAATTCTATAATCGGTGCCAATACATTGGTACTTATAGCTATTGCTGTACTAATAGTTTTATATAATTTAGCACTCATACTATTAAACTTCTTATTACTATCCAACTCAAATATAGATCGATTGGAAATATTAAACTTCCCACTATCGATAATTCCCTTAATTTTTTCATATACAGATTTAATTATTTGCTCCAAATCTAACTCTTCATCAAAACTTTTCAATAATGAAACTTCTAATTTATTTACAAATGCATCTATAGCAACTTCTGAGTATTCCTCAACTTCTGTAATTAAAATAGGTCTAACTATTTCAATAACGCGTTGTTGAAGTGATTCAGCACTAATTAATGCACCTGTAGCTAGATAATCTGCTTGATTAGTTAATCCATTTCTGACTAAGGAAATAATCTTATTTTTCATATTTCCCCGGATTTCAGATTTGATTTTTGCTTTCTTACTATCTATGCTATTTATTAATTCAGTTTTAGCTTTTTCACGCAAATTAATTTCATTATCTAACTCACTTAAATCACAAGATTCATTATCTTGAATTATCACTAATGAGTCTTCAATTAATTCTTTAATATAAACAAGTTCAGATGTAACATTCTTATCATATAAATAATTTACATCAAAGCTTTCAACTAATTCATTCAATTTCTCCAATATATCTAAATCATGAATTGATGTTGTTATAATAGGATAATCAAAACCTGTATGTGCTAATAACATATTTTTAATATGATTCTTGACTTTTTCTACTTCTGTAGGTATTTTTTTATCACACTTATTTATAATGATTCCAATATCATTACTATAACAATTTACCTCCTTTAAAAAATTTAATGTACTTTCTGAAAGTGTACCTTTATCACTATCAATCACTAATATATAAGCAGTTCCTTGCGGAATATACTTAATAAGAGCTTTATTATGACGTTCTACTCCTGAATCAAATCCTGGAGTATCAACCATAATATAATCTGGATGAAGTTTTATGTTTTCACTATTCACATAACATATTAAATTTGAAATTTTATCTGCATCAGATTTTAATACATTAAAATCCAGGTTTTCAATTTTCGTTCCATCAATATATTCAGCAACCAATCGCTCATTTTCAGAAAATTTTAATTCAGTTGCAAAAGCAGTTTCTGGAGCTTGACTTTCTTCTAAAACAGATTTCCCTATATACTTATTTAATAAAGCTGATTTGCCTGCACTAAAACTACCTACTACTAATATATGAGCACAATAATCTCTATTTAATATTTCAAAACAATTTAATTTATCAATAATATCTATTAGATTATATTTCTCAGCAATTTCTTTTAATACTAAAAGACGTTCTTCATTTTTACTTTTATCTATCATTATAATTTCTCCACTATTAATAAAATAAGATCATTAGATTTTTAGAAAATATGACTTATAGAAAATATTATAAATTTTCTAAGTAAATAATTATATTCGGCAGTTATTATCTTAAGCCAAAAACTAATACATCTCCTTACTCGCGATTATAATAACTATCAAACTATTTATTTTATCTATATATTACCAATATAATATAATCTCTTTTATAAATCTTCATTAATTCTTCATAAATTTTTTTCATCTATTTTTCACAAAAGTAAACATAAAAGGCTACATGAATTCATATGTAGCCTTTCTTCTTATATCAATTAACTAACTAATTTTTAGTAAATCATAATATCTCTTATATAACTTCTTTTATTTCCTTTCTTATAATTCTGTTTCTCTCATTTTGCATTTAATATTCTTTAGATTAATTAGAAGGTTGTTAACTTTATTCTTCCTTAAATAACACCCCCCCTTATCTACAAACAGACTTAAACTTATAGAAATTAATAATATTAATATTATCAAGTCAAAGAGTTATATAGCTCTTTACCTTTTTCATTAAATGTATTTACATGTTTATTTTTGATATTCCAATTGATTGACTTCGCATAATACATTACATCACATTCATAAGGACTACCAGGCAATAGAGCAAGTAGTTCTTCTATAGGATTTAAATCATCTAAGTACAAATACTCCCACTCGTCCTCTAAATCCACATAATATTCAAAGGAATGAGCATCACTGTATTCAACTTTTTCTGGCAAATTTCGATCTAATAATGTAAACACATTTGTGTATATGAGTTTTAATTCATCTGTAAATGAGCCTTTCATATAGAAGTCATTAGTTAAAAAGGCTTTCATCACTAGTAATTCTTCACACCATGTTAAAAGTGGTACTACTTCTACATCATAGATATTAAGAATTCTTTGGTCATGGTCTTCTAATGCTTCTTCTAGATTACGTTTTACTTTTTCTTCAGCTTCATCTCTTGAGCCACTTTCAGAGGAGACAAAAATTTTCATCCATGCAGCACATTCGGATGCTTCTCGAGTAATTTCAATTTCACGAAGTTTTAGCTCCTCGTTAATAACAGCAATGTAAGTTGCTATATCTCCCCAGATATCAATGACCCAATCTTTGAAAGTTTCCTTATTGGTAAAAGCATCATTAATTTCCTTACGATATTTCTTTAAGCCTTTTACCTCCCATTCAGCATGTAAACGATCATATCGTTCACCAAAATCTTCATCTTCAATAGGTTCTTCCATAAGTGCATTTAAGATTTCTTCTTTAATGTCTTTTGCTGTAATTACATGTTGTTGTAAAGTTTCCATAATGATCTCCTTTATATAATATAAACAAAACAAATTCATATGTTCTTTGATGATTGTATTATACAAAGTCAAATGTGTAATTTTTTACCTTGAATTTATAATCTAAGTGCAACTAAAAAAGATTCATGGCTTTCTGATAAAATAGTGTTTGCAAAGACATCT
>OKWU01000042.1_pt1 | contig 69439 bp, 72 predicted proteins | sample 1607201 | NCBI WGS metagenome assembly OKWU01 (sample SAMN07501055, study PRJEB24779) | human gut metagenome | isolation source: stool | host: human infant | place: USA: Pittsburgh, PA | reverse complement strand
CCGATGGCAGAGTTTGCTCTAAATGGAGATTGCGGTCTATTAGAACCATCATGTGCCATCCAACGCGCTCTATAGTCGCCAACCATTGTAATACCACGTTCTTTAGTAGTATCAAAATCAGAACGAATAAAGTCAGTTAAACGAACTACATCAGCTACGTTTTGTACACCAGATTCAGAATTTACCACTTCACCATTAGCTATATTAGCACCTGTAGCATTAACGTTTGCACCATTCTTAGTTTTGCCGATGGCCGTAGTTTTACTACCATCGCCACCACCAAATTTAAGGTTAACACCCATGCGGTATACGCGTTCTTGTGTAGCACGATCATCATCGCGATGGTTAAAGATATTGTTGATACCGAAATACATCATGGCATTTTTATTGAAACGTTTTTGAATCATTACATTCCAAATGCCAAATGTTTTCTTTTCATACATTTGTTTCTTATAAACGCCTGCATCACCAGACAAGATATCTGGCCAGTAGTTACCGCCGTTATTAAGAGTATTACTATCAAGCATATTGATATAGTAATCACCCCAGATGGAGCCATTCCAACCGGATTTAGGATTATCATAAGTAATGCCAATATCAACTTTGTGCATTGGTTTATCCAATAATTGACGTGGCATAGATGGATCGCTTTTGTTAATGGCGTGTAAATATGTATAACCTAATTTACCAGACCAATATTTGCCGAATTTTTGTTGTACTTCCGCTTGCAACCCTGTAATTTCAGCTTTACCAATATTTTTAAAGCTGTAAATCATATCCGGTGCACGTTGGTATTTCGCATCACCCTTAAGATATGGTGCGAAGTCCATAAAATCACCAGTGAAGTATACAGACATATAGTTCTTAATACGGTTATGGAATACACCTACGCGTGCATATGTATTTTTATTTTCACCTTCCAAGCTCATGTCGAAATTGACTGATTTTTCTGGTTTCAAATTAGGATTGCCAGCCCAATACCAACCGAGTTTTGCTACCCCAATCCCTACAGGGTTAGAAGCATACATTTCCCAGTTATACCACAATTCGCCCATACCAGGTTCTGTATAACCAGTACCTACATTGGCTTTAAATCTGCGATGTGTATTACCCTTAACGTTATATGTCATCCCCAAGGATGCAGATACGTTAGAACCAAACAAGCTACTATTATCAAAACGCACAATTGGAGACAATGTTAAATTCTTATTGACTTGCCATGTATCAGAAATATAAGCGTTTATTTTACGAATCGTACCACTACCAGTAGTCAAGCGTTGGTCGCGATTACGGTACTCTTCCAAGAAAGCCTTACCATTTAGCTTAGGCGCTTTCTTACGCATTTCTGGATCGTTAGACTCACCATATTTAAAATAGTCGCCTACGATATTTGCACGATGCGCCGCCATTTCAGGATTTTCCGATTTCAACCGATTTTCCAAAGCATAATATCGCTTCTTGAATTCATCCGTTACTGGCTGATTATTCGGCGATGTGCTTGACCATTCACTGAGTCTGCTTTCAGATAAACCATAATTCACATAATCATCATATGTAATCCCCGGTTTTTGCGCATCATTCGCTGCACCATAATATTCATAATCCATATCCCATTGCGGCATGCCGCCACCGGAATTAATGAATTTATAATCATGGATGTGAGAGTAAACTTTAATACTGTTATCGCCTTTACGTCGCACGAGACGATCAAGGCGGTCTACTAACAAGCTTTTATCGTAATCCCAAGGATCGATGTACATCGTACTTGTATTAGGAGAGCTCTTTAAGCGACTACCAGAGCCTTCTTCACGAGCATAGCTAACACCATAGCTTAGCAAATGATTTTTATTGACTTGCGTATTTGCATTGACTCGAATATCTAATTGACGATGATCGATGTTATCGATATAACGCAACTCATTAGAGCCTTCATAAGCGGAACGACCTGTATAGTTAATGAGGGCTACGTCATTTTCTTTAATACGAGAGTAATTAGTTTCTACCGTCCAGTCGCTCTTTCCAGCTCTAGAGGACCATTGCAAGTTAGCTGTATTACGATCTGCGGTACGTTTGAAGTGTTGTTGTGGCTCTAAGTCGGAGTCGGAATGCTTAACATCGCGCACAAGATCTTCTGTGTACCGATTAAGTCGCAATTCCACCTTGTTTTTATCATTTGCCTCGTAGGTCGCTACAAGACCGATATCTGCCGCATCACCATAGTAACGAAGTACATTTGGCTTGAAGTTATGTTTTGCATAATCAAAGGCCATCCCAGAGGCACGACGTTTAACAGATGCTAGAACAGGCATAAGATCTCGTTTACTACCTGATAAACCAACCTTTAATTTGCCCATTTGACCAGAATCGGCACGAATGAAGAAGTTTTGGAACGGAAACACATCGCCATCGCTCTTACGACGCATGCCTTCAGCATTAAATTGTACGGATGGTTTCTTTTGTGCTTTTTTAGTGATGATATTAACTACACCACCTACTGCATCGGATCCGTATTTAGCACTAGCCGCACCTTGAATAACTTCAATTCTCTCTACGTTCTCTGTGCCCAAACGTTGTACTTCATCTGCCGCACCAGAGTACTTATCAAAATCACCTAGCACTGGTTGACCATCTACGAGGATGAGAGTGTGACGCGCTTCTGCACCGCGAATGGACACGCCAACACGTCCCATAGCATCAACTGTTCTAGATACACCTGTTTGTGTAAAAATAATATCTTCGACGGACTTCGCCTGTTTCTTTTCAATCTCTTTCTTGGTAATGATTTGCACTTGCTGTGAGTTCAATTTTGCTTCTTCTTCTGCCCATGTGCCTTTCACATGAACAACATCTGTAGTGACAGTCGCATTATCTGCCCAAACCACTAGAGGCGCGCTAAGCCACAAGGCAACTGCACTAGACAGGATTATGGTACGCTTTGTATGTCCCCACCGGTTCATTGTGCCCTCCTAAACTTATAACTAAACATATATCTTGTATCTTACACACAAATATAAAAAGATACACTTCACTAACATATAATGACATTGAATATCATTCACATTTTAATGTTAGCAAAGTGTATCTTGCATATCTACTCCGAATAGACCAAAAATATACGTTTCGGACAAATCGGACATAATTTTTAGAATTTATACGTCATTTGGAAACGAGTATAATTCCCAAGTTTGAAGTTTTCAGATCCATATAAGGTATCTCGTTTATTAATCCCTTTAGCATCAAATGTATAGAATGCTTGTAAAAGAAGATCTTTAGTTGGCACATAGCCACCACCAAAGGTAAAGCTCTTAATACCATCCAAGTAACGGTCAGGCACAGCCTCTGTGCCATTGCCGCCGAAGAAGGAGCCATGAGCAAAGTATTTATAGTCCACATAGGCATTCCAAGAGCCAGGTTTATTCATATCGGCACGACCAACATCAAAGCGCAATGCCCAGAAATGAGGTACACCACCTATATCACGACCCTTGATATCGAATTGAGCAGATCCAGCCTTATGTTCATAATGAGTATTGCCATTCATGAAGCGACCAAAGTCACTACGGTTTTGTCCATAGTCGAAGGAAATACTTACATTATGATTTAATTGATACTTAGCTCCAAGACCGAAAATATTAGCCATATTGTTGAATTCATGCGCTTCTGTAGCATTACCATTCGCCGTATAGAAGCGATAGTCACTACCGCCAAAGGAGCGCAAGTACCATGCAGCTAAGCCAAGTCGAGGTGTTACCATATGTTTAACTTGAACATAGGCAGCCTTTTCAATTGGTGGAATTGTATCCCGCTCCAATACGACACCTATTGAAGGAATAACAGCACCTGTATATTTTCCTAACGCTTCTCTCGGCAAACGACTGTTGCCGTCCGCTTTTTCAAGCATTCGAGCCAAGCTATTAAAGTACGAAGCTATCATAGAAGGATAATAGGCACTTCCTTTTACGTTAATAAGACCGGACGTGCCAGAGTCGTTAATATCAACGACATTTGCCTTATAAATAGACTCGTCTAGCCCGTCAAAGGCATTATCTTCAAATTTCATCGTATATGGATTATTACCGAAACTATAGGTTGCTATATCTTTCGCCTTGGCACGATACGCCTCTACGATAGCCGACTTATTCTGATTGTACCAATTTGAAATAAACGGTTTTCCGCCCTTAGCAAGAACAGAGGTATCACTCAACTTCATTTCAAACAATGGGTTTTTCTTATCAAGCCCAATCGTTCCCGGTGCTATTTTCTGAGTGAAAGTACGTTCGTCTTCATACCATTGTTCATCATCTTCATCATAGTATCGCGATTTATAAGAATACGTTACTGACACATCCGGCATCTTAATCGATACAGTCTGTTTAGCCGCATCCGCACCATAAGCTTTCACCGCGATTTCCTGCATCCGGCGCAACACATCAAACTGCGCAGCTCGCAACGGTTCCCGTTCTTTCGCCACACGAGCTTCCACATCCGGCAAAGATGCTTCCAACTTTGCCAGCTCCGCTTTTAATGGAGCCAGTTGATCCGCGGACATGCCGTCAATAAATTCTTTAGACCAGATATCGGAAGTCATATCATCGATTTTCTTCTTTAATGTACCTACCTCCGCATCTAAGGTGCCTTCCTTATCGCGCAAGGCTTTTAATTGCTGGTAGAAATTAATAGTATTCCCTGCATTTGGTACGATGAGTTCCTTATTGGCACCGTCCGAATCCATAGTAACACCTAAGAATTCCTCTACCGTTGGAACCCGTTTAAAATGCGTATAAATAGCATGAGTATAAGCACTATCGCTAATTCCCGTACTATGTTTAAAGGTTCCCACACCGATACGGACTTGAGTATTCTTATTCGTCCAAACACTACGAAGACCGTCATATTCTTTATTAAACCAATAACCTGTAACCCCCATAGATTCAGTAATACGACCAACACTATGATCCCATTTAGAACCGTGATGTGTTACATCTAGTTCTTCGAGACGTTGATGATTAAAACCTTTAGAGCCTTCTGTTTCATGACTGCTATCTACACCAGCTTGGCCAGAAGCACTGCCTACAACACGTATATTCGTATTATCGTTAATGCGAGCATCGACACCGACACGTATACGTTGATTCAAGCCGTGTTCCTTCCGATCCGCCAGATTCTTTGCCGCCTCGTCGGATACGTAACTAGTAGTCGTCACCCGCGTAGCAGGACGATCGGATCCAAGATGACTGTCATTACGTACACGATAGTCACCTACCAATTCCGTACCTCGTTTTCTGTCTGTATCGAAAGGACGCGTAATAAAATCTTGCAGCATAACCGGAGGTAACGATTCAAACTGCTCCTTCGTAAGTTTCGTTTTACTTTCACCTGAACCGAAACCGAATTTCATATTTAATCCAATACGATATACTCGAGCCGATAAAGCCCGATCATCATCACGATGGTTAAAGAGATTATCAATACCGAAATAGATTCGTGAATCCTTATCAATCTTCTTTTGAATCATCAAATTCCATATGCCGTAAGTTTTATGTTCATACATATCGGCGGTTCTTCTATTATTCAAATTATATCTGATAACGGAACGATCGGAATTATTAGGATCAATATAAGATACCATATAATTACCGCCACCAGACAAGGAGTTACTATCCAGCATATGAATATAATAATCGCCCCACAGGCTACCGCTCCATCCGCTAGACTTATCCTCAAAATCTACACCGATATCCACTTTATGACGAGGTTTATCCAGTAATTCACGAGGCATATCTTTATCGCTCTTATTAAGCGCTCGTAAATACGTATATCCCAAACGAGCTTTCCAGTGCTTATTCAAAGTCTGTTTCACTTCAAATTGAAGACCTGTGATTTGGGCCTTGCCGATATTACGGAAACTGTAAATCATATCCGGCGCATGCGCAAATTTCGCCGCTCCATATGTGGTAGATTCATCATATTGAGGATAAAAATCCATCAAATATCCCGTATTGTAAATCGACATATAATTCCGAATATTATTGTGGAATACGGTTACTTTACCATAGGTATTTTTATTTTCCCCTTCCAAAGAAAGATCGAAATTCATGGATTTCTCTGGTTTAAGGTTCGGATTTCCAACCCAATACCAACCTAATCGGGCTTCACCGCCACCGATTGTGGCATTTGTAATATTCGGGCCATACATTTCCCAGTTATAATACAGCTCGCCCATACCGGGTTCCGTATAGCTGGTACCCACATTAGCCTTTAATCTGCGGTGTACATTTCCATGTACATTGTGAGTCATGCCGAAATTAAAAGACCAGTTAGAGCCGAATAAATCACTATGATCCAGTCTTATAATTGGTGATAAAGTAGTATTTTTATTAACCTGCCACGTATCCTGAATAAAGAAATTCTGCTTCTTGATCTCCGCACGTCCTGCGGTCTGTTGATTAACGCGTTTTAAATATTCTTCTTTAAAATAAGCTCCGTTTAATTTCAACTTCGTAGAATCAAAATCCGGTACGGCGCCATAGTAAAAGCTCGGTAAATAGGCATCATAAAGTGCTGGATAATACTTACCGTTTTCATCTTTTCGGCCCTCCTTATTAAAATGATAGTCTTCAATAAATTCTTTATTCTCCGCTAATAAACGTTTAGCAAACTGCTGATATCGCGCATAAGCTTCAGGATTCCGTTTTTTCAGCGTACGCTCCGTCACAGGGCCATCCACAAGCCCCATTACAGCCGCCGAATCAATTCCCGCCTGAGGATCCAAATATTGAAGATATTCTTCGTAAGTAAATTCTGGCAATGTATTTGGCTTACTTTTATCCCCGTTATACCATTCTTTCTCCTTATTCCACTGCTCTACACCAGCGTCGTTTTTTCTGAAAGAATGGTCATAAATTGTGGATGAAGGAACACCGTTTTTTACAGCTAGACTTTTATCGTAATCCCAGGGATCGATATGCCGTTTATAGGTATGAGGCGCATTTTTAAGTCTGCTACCTTCGCCTGTCTCCCGTATAAACCCAATACCATAAGACAAGAGATGTTTCTTATTGACTTGCGTGTCTGCCCCGAGTGTTACGCTCCATTGACGATGATCTACATTATCCACATAGTTTAATGTATTTTTCCCTTCATAGGTACTGTTCCCATAGTCACTGGTTAATGTTACATCATCTTCTTTGGTCCGCGTATAATTCAATTCCGCTTTCCAAGAACTCTTATTGTCCTGACCAGTATACGTCAAATTAAGATTATTCCTATCTAAATCCCGTTTGTAATGAACCTGAGGTTCCAAATAAGAAGTACTGCGCTTTACATATCGTTCCAAGTCTTCATTATACCGATCGATACGGATTCCCAAAGACTGTTTATCATTAATATCATATGTAGCGGCCAAACCTATATTGGAATTTGTACCGTAATACCGTAGGGAATTCTTTAAAAAACCATGGTCTTCATCATTGGTCATAGCGCTGATACGACGCTGCTCGCTGGCATAAATAGGCATAATGTCACGTTTACTACCGTGAATATTAACTTTTAACTTACCTAATGAGCCAGAATCAGCACGCATAAAGAAATTGGAAAACGGTACGATATCACCGTCGCCTTTAGTTCTACGACCTTCCGCATTAAACTGAAGGCCAGCGGTTTTACGCGGTTTATTGGTAATAACATTGATAACACCACCGATAGCATCGGATCCGTATTTAGCACTGGCTGCACCTTGGATAATTTCTATACGTTCCACATTTTCTGTACCGAGACGTTGTAATTCATCACCAGCACCTTGATATTTGGCAAGGTCGCCCATCACAGGCTGTCCATCCACAAGAATCAAGGTATGACGAGGATCCGCTCCACGGATAGATACGCCGACGCGCCCCATCGAATCGACGGTTCTAGATACGCCAGTTTCGGAAAATACAATATCTTCTACGGATTTTGCCTGCTTTTTGACAATATCCTTCTTCGTGATAATCGTCGTCTGTTGAGACTCTTGTTTTGCCTGCTCTTCAGCCCATGTACCGCGAACATGAACCACATCGGTTGTTACAGTCGCATTGTCCGCCATAACCACCGGCATTTGCAACCAGCACGCTACTGCGCAGGATAGTATGACATATCTCCTTGCCCGCACCCAACTCCTATTCATTAAATTTCCTCCACACATATATTTAACCATGCATATAAAAATACACTTTACCACTATAACCAAATGACATTGAAAATCATTTACAGGTTTAATAGTAGCAAAGTGTATTATACATATCTACTCCGAATAGACCAAAAATATACGTTTAGGACAATATTTAATTTTCATAGACTATCAAACTTAGCCTAAAGCACAAAAATTTTTAGCTAGGATAATATAAGGTCCAAATTATTTAGACCTTACGATAAGCACTTGGCGTTACACCAGTAGCCTCTTTGAATGCACTAGTAAACTTACTACCATTCTCATACCCTACCGCATTAGCGATTTCTAAAATAGACTGATCTGAGTCATGAAGCAATCGCTTTGCCGCATTAATACGACATTCTTTTAGATACTGATGTATAGTTGTACCAAATACACCTTTAAAGCAACGTTTCAGGGTAGATGTAGGAATATCAAACTGTTCAGACAAGGAGTCAATAGTAATACGCTTCATAAACTGTGTCGATACATATTCACTTACAGCCTTTACAATATCTACCTGTTGCTTTCTATAGGTACTTCTCTTTTCAGGATTAGCTGTAGAGATAACAGATAATAATAAAAAGATTTCAATCACTTTTAATTTAAAATAGTGCTCTTTTATTTGATCTGGCACATTATATAAACTGGAAAAAATGTGACGAACAGTTTCCGTTTCTTCCATCATCATACCAAAATCAGAATGCTCACAAAACCGATTGGCCAACTCAGTCAAATCAATTCGAGAATCACTAACAAGTGCATCTAATACGGGTTGAGCTTTTTCAACATCTACTAATAATACAATTCCTTTAAATAATTTTGTAGGAAAGTAATTTTCATGTTGATAATCAGAGCGTATATGCCAACCTAACGACATATCCCCTGGCCCCATATATAAATACTCACCAGATGAAAACTTGCACTCTATGCGCCCCTCTTCACAGTGATTTATAGCAAACGTCTTGGTATGTGATTTAGCATAAAATTGAATCGTCTCTTGCTTCACATCTAGAAACATTAGATCGATACCGTCAAACACCGTATACCTTGACATAGATGTTCCAGCATGTGAGGCCGCATGATTATGTGGATTCATACTATCACCATATACACAAATACTATAAACATAAATTAATAATATTATATTATAGTATACTTATTGATAGTCATTGTCAACTTCAAAATAGTAATAATTCATTTTACTTTCAAAAATATGAGTTGGCTCATTGTAGTAATATGAAACAATTACAATCATCGCTAGAAGTTGTGCTGGGTACTATAAAATAAGCCTCATGAATTAAACTGTAAGAATTTAATTCATGAGGCTATATTCAGAACTACGGATATAAATTCCTATTTTTTTGTTTTTATAATAAAAGCTAGTGCTATGATATGAGCGACCCATATAATGCCCATAATAATAAGAGCAATAGGCATATCTTGACTAAAATAGGCACCAATTGTCATTATGGCACTAACGGATATGAGAATGGACAACTTTGTCCGCAATGTCAACGCTTTATCGCGTTCATAAGCAGCAACAGTCTTTTGATATAAACTAGACGCCAAAAACATTTTATGGAGTCGTTCAGATCCACGAGCCAAACAAAATAACGTTAGCATATAAAAAGGAACTGTTGGCAATAGTGGTAGTACGATACCTGCTGTACCAAGGGCAAAACTTATGGCCCCAATAGTCAGGAATACATATCGAACAACTACATTACGATGTTGCTCAGTTGTTTTCATTAATCCTCTTCTACATAGTTAATAACTTTACCCTTTGTTTTAATAAAGTTCGGAACGATGAGTACTAAAGCGGCAATAGCTACAATGCCATAGATACCAGCCATACCTACCCATTCATAAGCATTACCTAATACTAGACCCATTACGGCAAAGTCCGCATCACCAAAGGTTGTATTTTGGAAGCCTAATTGACCAAGAACTGGCAACGCCAAAGCTGGCAAGAATGTAATAGCCAAACCATTTAGGAAAGCGCCTACTGCTGCACCACGACGGCCACCAGTAGCATTGCCATAAATACCTGCAGTAGCACCACAGAAGAAGTGTGGCACAAGACCAGGAATGATTAATACGCCACCTACAGCACCAAGGATAAGCATACCGATAATACCACCAATAAAGGAGCTAAGGAAGCCTAATACCACTGCAGTTGGAGCATAGGTGAAGAATACGGCACAATCTACAGCTGGAATTGCATTAGGGATAATTTTTGTAGCAATGCCTTGGAATGCAGGGATTAAATCACCTAAGATCATACGCACACCAGAATATACGATTGTTACACCAACAGCAAAATTCATAGCACTCATAACAGCGTATAAATATGGGCTCATATCACCTGATAAAGTGGCTACAAACTCGGAACCAGCCGCAAAAGCTGCAATTAAGTAGAATACAATCATAGTCAATGCGGTAGATAATGTTGAGTCCCGTAAAAAGCCCCATTTTTCTGGTATTTCAATATCTTCTGTACTATCTTCAGCTTTACCAACATATTTAGCAACCCAAGCCGATAAATAGTAGCCTAAACTACCAAAATGGCCAATGGCAATTTCATCACCATCTGTCACTTTGGATGTATAACTTTGACCAATAGCTGGAGAAATGGCAGACCATGCCCCCATTAAGAAACCACCTACAAGTATGAGTTCCATACCAGATAAACCTGCAGTACCAAGTACGGCAGACATAAGGCATGCCATAAATAAGCTGTGATGACCTGTTAAAAATACATATTTAAACTTGGTGAAACGTGCAATACATAAGTTCATCAATAAGCCTACAACAAGAATAGACATTGTTTCAACGCCAAGTACCTTTTGTGCAACAGCTACAATAGCTTCATTATTTGGCACTACACCAGTAATATGGAATCCATGTTCAATCATTTTCCCCAAAGGGTCAAGATTGCTAACGATAACACCCGCACCTGCAGCTAACATTAAATACCCGAGAATAGGTTTTAATGTGCCCGTCATTATTTTATGAAACGGACGTTTCAAGGCGATCAAGCCTATACATGACATAATACCAATCAAAAGTGCCGGTTGAGACAGCACATCACGCAAGAACTCTAATACCATTTCCATGGCACTACCTCCTATATAATTGTTACATATTATTGAGCAGCTAGTTTTAATGCTTCAAGAACATCTTCTGTAATCTTCTTTTTATTAATATAGCTACGAACAATAGCAACATTTTTATCGTCAAATTGTTCAGCCAACTCTTTTACAGTTACGATGAGATCTGCCTTACGACCTTGAGCCGCGTTAAAATCGATAGATTCGACTTGTGCATCGATACCATTTTCAGCACAAATTTCTTCAATTTTCATTTTTAACATCAAGCTAGAACCAATACCATTACCACATACAGTTAATACAGAAATCATACTTGCCTCCTTATAAATGTTTATTGCTCGTCTAAATGCTCTGCCAGGAATGCTTGAACATCATCGATACTTTCAAAGTCAACGGCCGCATCTAAGAATTCTTCAGCCTCAAATAAAGTAGCAATATCTGTTAACAATTGAATATGCTCATCTTTATTAGGAGCACATAAAAATAATGCGACAGATACAGGGTCATTATCAGGACTGCCAAAATTCAATGGTTTTTCCAATGTCACCAAAGCCGTTCCTACACGCTTTGCACCATGTTCTGGGCGAGCATGTGGCATAGCAAGACCTGGAGCCAATACGATATATGGGCCCATTTCGCGAACTACTTCAACCATAGCCTCTGTATAAGATGGATCCGTAAAGCCCGCATCAACCATCAGTTGACCACCATGACGAATAACATCCTCCCACGTCTCAGCGGGATAATGAAAGGATACATTATCCTCAGATAATAAATCTTGTATCAAACTAACACCTCCTAAACGTACTTCTGTACATATAGTTCTATTATAGCTATTATAATAAATTTTTCATATATCAAAATAACAATGAACTTATAAAAATGAATAAAGCTAACATAAGATTTTGCTATTTATAATTTAATAAACCCTTATACGTATAATACCTATACAGGTATTAATATTGTATATATATTGAAAATTCTCTATACTTAGATAAGACTTAAACTACCTAAATAAAAAATAGAATAAGGAGATTTTATGCAGACTTCGGTAAAAGTATTTGTACTCTGTCTAATCCTCTGTATTTCATTAGTAACAGCTTTACAGTTTGGCGCTAAATTCATTTCTCTAGACCAAATTATTTCAGCTCTTCTATCTATGATTGATGTAAATGCTACAGCATCTATGACTAATACGATTATTACAGATATCCGCTTACCACGACTTATTTACTCTGTTCTAACAGGTATAGGTCTATCACTTGTAGGTCTATTAATGCAAACTGTCACACGCAATGCCCTCGCAGATCCCTATGTATTAGGTGTTTCTTCTGGCGCAAGCACAGGTGCCGTTTTCGCTATTATCATGGGTGGGCTACCATTCTTAGGTCAGTACAATACGCCTATTTTTGCGGCCCTAGGCGCAGCACTTTCAATTATATTAGTCCTCTTATGTGTTGGTAAAAGCAACAGCCCCGTAAAACTTATCCTCATAGGTATGGGTATGACTGGTGTATTCTCAGCCTTAACGATGATGATTATTTACGGAGCCAAACACGAAGCTCAAGTGCGAAGTGCCATGTTTTGGCTACTTGGCAGCTTTGCGGGCATACAATGGGGTGATTTACCATTAACAGCAATCATCGTAATCTTATTTATGCTATATATCTATATGTTCAATCAAGACCTTGATGTGTTGCTACTCGGTAATCATGAAGCAGCACAAATGGGCCTTTCCGTTAAGCAGTTACAATTAAGCATCGTTATCATATCCTCTGTTGTGATCGCCACACTAGTATCAAAGGTTGGTGTAGTTGGCTTTATCGGCCTTATCATCCCTCACCTTGCTCGGATTATAGGCGGACCTAAACATAAACATACATTACTATTTAGTGCACTCATAGGTAGCATCGTTATGATCTGGTCAGACGTATTATCGAGAGCACTCTACAGTCCAGAAGAAATCCCTATTGGTGTGCTTACATCTTTATTGGGGGCTCCACTCTTCATTTGGATTATCATGAATCGTTATAAACACAATGGTTAGTGTATATCATATCTATAGGAGATACTATGTATCAAATTAATCAGCTGTCTTTTTCTTATGAAACCAAAGAAGTGTTAAAGAATATTTCTGTAACATTTCCTACCAATAAAATAACAGCCATAATTGGACCAAATGGATGTGGTAAGTCTACGCTACTTAGCCATCTATATCGACTTCATCCATCAAAAAACAAAATCACATTAAACGAAAAACCTTTAGAGTCTTATAAAGGTCGCGAGTTTGCTCAATTGGTAGCAGTCTTAACACAATCTAGAGACGCTATGATCGATGATTTTCTCGTAAAAGATATCGTTCTCATGGGCCGGTATCCGTACAAACAACACTTTGGCACCTATAGTTCTGAGGATGTTAAAATTGCAGAGCATTATATGAATGAAGTAGGCATCACCCATTTATCAAATGAAGAAATTCATCATTTATCAGGTGGTGAGAAGCAACGCGTATTCATTGCTAAAGCCTTAACCCAGAAACCTCAAATACTTCTTTTAGATGAACCTACTAATCATTTAGATATGAAGTACAAAGTGGCGCTAATGGAACAATTACGGGCTTTTAAAGGCACTACGATTGTAGTCCTTCACGACTTGAATCTAGCGGCTCAATATTGCGATCATATAGTCATCATGAATAACGGAACTATCCTAAAAGAAGGTTCCCCTACCGAAGTGCTCACACCTGAAATTCTTGAACCAATTTTTGAAGTTCCTTTCAAAACCTCTTGGGATGAAGGGCGCTATCATTTATATTATTAATTAGTAAAGAAAGGACTTACTATGTTTCAGAATTTAAGAAAGTCAAAAAAATTATTATTAATCGCAATGACATGTGCTACATTCGCTATTGCTGGTTGTGGTTCTGATACTACAAAAACTACAGGTGATAACGGGACCTCTGTAACATGGAGTGAAACATTTGACGGTACAAAAACAGACTTTGCCGTAAAATCTGCCCCAACTCATGCAGTGTCCATGTCCCAAGCAACAACGGAAATGATGTTACAATTAGGCCTTGAAGACAAAATGGCTGGGACGGCTTTCAAAGAAGAAGAAATCTACCCACCTTTACAAGCGGCTTACGACAAAGTAAAAGTATTATCTGATAAATGGCCTTCCTATGAAGTATTCATGTCCGTAAAGCCTGACTTTGCTACGGGATGGCCTGATTCTTTCAGCAAACGAGCCATTCCTGCAGATAAAATGATTTCCCAAAAGGTTAATATTTGGATCCCTGAATCCATGTTATCTACTAAGGCTGACCTAGAAACCAACTTCAGCGACATGATTAAATTGGGTGAGATTTTCGGCGTAAAACCTAAAGCTGAAGAATGGGTTTCAGGTCAACGTAAAACATTGGCAGCTATCCAGGATAAACTAAAAGACTTACCTCGTAAACGCATTTTCATTTATGACTCTGAAGACGGTCAACCATTCACAGCATTCGAGGGTTATACTACTAACATCTTAAAACTTATCGGTGCTGATAATGTAATGAGCGGCTTAGGCGTTGATAAAACATGGGCTAAAGGTTCTTGGGAAACAGTAATTGCACAAAACCCTGACTACATTATTATCGCCGACTATGGTAATTCTATTCGCAACGATGATGATTTCCAACAAAAAATTGAAAAGATCAAGGCTAATCCTCAACTTCAAGACATCACAGCTGTAAAAGAAGGTCACTTCATTCGTGTAAAACTTTCCGAAATCACACCTGGGGTACGTACAGTTGATGCTTTAAAACGTTTAGCTGAAGAAATTCACGGCATCAAAGTAGACTAATTTAATATAACAAGATATAGAGTAATATGTAATATGTTTTGTATATTATATATAACGAAGAAGGTCCCAATTCAAATGAATTGGGACCTTTTCGTACTACTTGTATTGTACACAGCATATATAAGTGCTATCTATCAGCATAAATTATGTATTTATCATTATTTCAACGCACAAAAGGTTGAGCAACGGTTAAGCAACCGTTTTAAACTAAAACGGATTTTAAAGCGCTCACATTTATATTTCTCGGATAGAATAGTGGAGTCCGAAGAAATTGATAAGTTTCAAAACATTAGCTCTACTATATCTCCGTGGCGCAGGAATTAGTAAGGTTTTATCACTATTAATGTAGACAACCTTTATTTTCTCTTTCCAAACAAACTCAGGGAAACACTCAGCCAATTTAAGGTCCTCCCAAGTCTCCCTGCCAACAGCAAGGATCTCTTCGCCTAACTCCCTTTGCATGGAACATATGACCTCCCATGCTTCAGCATAGTTTGATACAGGCACGGGGTCCCTCATAAAATGTGGATTGCAATTAAGAATTTTCAGCACTTCATCCACCTCCTCTTATGTACCATAATTACACCATATTTTTAGATTGTATGCAATAAATTAAATATAAAAAAAGACCTTACCAAGTTATATACTAGTAAGGTCTTTTTATAAGATAACTAAACTTCTTCAATTTTGTAAGATAGCATCAAATCATCTATGAGGCTTCTTACGCCCTCTTCGTTATATTCCTTCGGATCAAGAATGACTTCAGCTATCCAGTCAGCAGTCCAAACATAATCCACATCTTCCGGCCATACGAAATCAGGAAATTCTTCTTCCATATCGCCTTCATCCCATGCGGCCTTGTCCCACTTGCCAATGCAAGGAGATTGGCGCATCTCGCGCTCATATATCATGTCCCATGCTTCCTTATATGTTTCTGCGGTTCCCATGAACCAAGGTTTCTTTGCATTTAAGCTATATACTTTTAACATTTTAGGTTCCTCCCCATACAATCGTTCCATACCCTGGCGAGATACTAGCCAGGTTCCTTTTGCCTTTCTGCACTCCTCTGATGTGAATCGTGGTGGCGTGTTCCGTTGACCGGAGCACGCCTGCTTCACTGTAACAGGACTTATCTTCCAACGTTCCGCAGCTTCTGCGGAGGTCATAACGTCATTGAATTTCATAAATACCTCCTTATTTTCCCCAACCTAATGCGATTTCTGTGTCATTTTGCATTTCCGCTACTGCTTTCAAACTATCAAATGTGTCAGCTTGCTCGAAACACATATCATCAAAATCATTTTTGAAAGTATATTCCTTCCAGTATTTACGGTTTAATTTAACTGCAAATGCGTAAAGGTCTTTATTATAGTTGCGAACCTCTGCAACATTCCATTCCTTTAGGTATACAACTTTGTTATTATCGATCACTAAAACAGGGTTACCTTTAATGAACTTCACATTGTTAGTTACGATGATGATTTCATCGTCGCTAATAACATGATTGAATTTGAAATATTTGTTAGAAGTATGCTTCACTTCTCCAAAGAATTTAGTCAATTGAGATTCTTTTACGCTTTTAATGAATTCGCCATACTTGCTCATGATAGGTGCTCCTTTTAATAACTCCCTTATCTTTGTCTTTATTATACATCGTATTCGATGTATTTGCAAGTGCTTTTTAAAAAAATTCTTACAACAAAAAAAAGACCTTACCAGGATATATTCCCAGTAAGGTCTTTTGTGTATTTACCATTAATCCACACGTCCGCCCTCGTATGGTAGGGAGATGTTTGGATCACCTCAATTCTTAGCCGCTAGATATACAACAGTACCACCTAATAAGATGTTAAGTAACTTACTATTCCGTTGTTGCATCTTTACTTTCTGGAGTTCGCGAGTCTGCATCTCTAAGTATGCGTTGACTTTCGCCAACGATTCGCTTTGCATTGTTAGCGTTCGCTCTTGCTGCTCTAATGAGTTCTTGGCTTCGATTAATTGCGCCCTCTGTTCTTTTATTAGATTCATCGATTCGAGTAATTGTTCTTTCGATTCTGTTGTTGACATCTTGGCTACGTTCAATTGCTGTTCTAGCTCGTCGATTATCCTCAACTGCTCGTCGATTGTATTGTCTAGCGTTATCAACTTCTGTTGTAGCACGTTGTATTCCTGTCGTGTCAATATTACTTGTTCTGTTGGCATAGAACCAAATACAGGTGAGAAAGATGCAAACAATAACAGCAATACACCAGATACGATTGACATACCAAAGGTTTTTAATCTTTTCATTCATAATACCTCCTATATAGCACTGCCCCACTGTTGGGCATAATATTTAGCTTTTCCACGAATTACATCTCCACCCGACCCGGGCACATCACCCTCACGTACAACCCATAAGTCCCATCGTTCACATGTTGTGGTAGGCCCGTATGGTTCGTGAGCATAATAGCCGTCCATGTTATCGGCAGCCTCGGCATGTGTTAAGACATGCTCGATATCACATGGGATACCAAGGTCTACACATAGCAAAGCTACAACCTGCGCCAATGTTTCAATCTGTGCATCCGTAGGAGCATACTCGCCAAGGTTATCAGTCCATTGAGCACCATATGCGCAATCTAGTGCAATACCGATTGCTCCGCCATTGCGCATATAGGTGTGGTTTTTATGGTCTGTTAATTCGCCATCAATGTAAATATTCCCATCCCTATCTATGTTAATATGGTAGTCATCAAATTGTTGATTGTACCTACCTGCCGTCCAATGCAAATAGATTTTATTGATTTGGCCTAAAGCTCTACGGCAATAGTCATTTAAATCTGTAAGGCTAACGAGATGCATTGTAATCACTCCTTTCATTTACTACATTATTAATCGGTATTTTAGATGGCTCCTCCAGTTTATCTGGTATACCGTTCCCATCCTTGTCTATCCAAAGGGCTAAGAACCCCACTAATGCGGTTAGAACAGAAGGGATAAATATGTGATCGATTATGTTAATGCCAACTGTGATAAGTTTGTTTGTATCATCCGATATAAACCCATATGCCGTAGCGATAACAAAGAGCCCTACTACGACCAGGATTGGCACTATCATAATTAACACGAGTGCTCGTGTTGCTAGCACCCCAGTAGGATGGATATTAGCAACACGAATAGCACTATATGCGGATTTTAGACGGTTTATGATTTTATACTTCATCACTAATCGCCCCCTATATCATCGGTACTGAGCGTGATACTTCTTCCTATTGGCATATTGTTTAGGACTTGGATATGCATCAATTCAGTACTCAGACCCTGAACTGTGGTTTCTAGGTTGTTAAGCCTATGAAACTTCGCTGCATCTCGTTCTTCCAGCTTGACCAACTGCTTTAGTATTTCCTGATTACTTTTTGTTAAATCAGCAATACTGTTGATTGCATCGGATAACTTATCGTCATAGTCCTTACGCTGCTTATCCAGGCGCCGAGCCAAATGGTCATCTAATTCTTGCTTAACCGCAACTAACGAGGTATGTTCTAAGAACCACACCATCGCACGAAACGAACCCCGCAGAGCAGCCCAGATGACCCCCAAGAGGGTCACCCAAAAGCCAATATCCGCAAAATATGGAGGTATTCCGAAGTCCATTAGCAATAATCTAATTTCGTCCATTTAGGCCTCCGTTTTCTCCCATTTCTCGTTATAAAGATTCCATTTTTTAGTATGGTCTGGATTGTAGACCTCTAATGAAATTCTCTGCATCATAACATTTCGTGGCGGATGAGATTCCTCGCTAACAGTCATTTTATTAACCCTAATGAGGTCATAAGATTTTAAATCAAGGTTATCATCTGCCCATACAAATGCGGGGATATTGATTACGGCAAGAGAACTGTTAGCGAAAGCATCCCTATCAATATCAGTGGCCTTCGGCAAATTGATAATGTTGTGATCGGTTCCAACGAATGCTAATGCACCAACCTTAACAACGTTTGGACAGGTAAGTTCACCCTCTAAGTCACTACGGCCATAGAACTGCTTAGGCAGAATCTCTGTGGCCGTTTCCGGATTGAATTCAACAAGACCTTTGATTTTAACAGTATCAACGACATGATCGATTAAGTTAAGATATTCAAGATAAATATCATCTGCACCATAAGGCTGAATTCTAATAGTGGCACTTCCGGATTGGATTTCAACAGACTCCTCCTCACCGCGCACTCGAACTTTAAAGCCATCTTGCCCAGTTACTCGAATTTCAGTATCCCCTTTTCTTGGTTCGTTAAAGGTAAGTGGTGCATAAGGCTGTTCAGCCAACGCATGGACAATAGCAGTTAATATCGCTTCAAGGGTACCACTATTAATAAGAATGTTCTTACCTTGAAGTGCTGACATAACTCCTGATAAGTTAGGCATCTTCGCTTTTAAGGATTCCAACCACTCCTCCTCGGTTCCTACGAATCCATGTGCTAAAGCAATTTCATAAGCACTTTTCCCATTATCGCCTACCATGGTTGCTTTTACTTCCGCCTCTACTTTAACTGGACCTTCAAATCTTACTGGTAACACTTTGTTTTGCATAATACATTCCTCCTCTAATCATGCATGGCCACATCCTGAATTATGTTGACTACCCCCATACCCAGTTTGTAATATCGGCTAGGCTCCGATTCCTTATATGCAAAAGCATCATACACATGCTCACCAAAGGACTTAATTTCTAGGGTATCCTTTCCGGAAATATTGAATGTCGCAATCTTCCCAGATGCTACCCCTTGCACTTTAATAACAAGCGGACCGCTTGCTCGCTTTCGTATGGCGAATACTGACTTGAACCCTGTCAAATCCACATTGTCATCTTGGACCGCGTAAACTATCCCGAAATCCTCGCCAATATTGAGGTCTATATCCTTTACATTCATTACTTATCATCTCCCTTAATTGAATGGAATCGAACCTTGTTTTTCGTATCCGGTCACATCAACTACCAAATACTGAGATGTGGTTTTACCCGAGCAACCTACAGGATACGTGGTGACTGTATTCCAATCAATGAACTGATACGATTTCAGCGATACAGTACTCTCATCGTGAAATCTGAACGTTTGCCACACTCGCCCCGTGTGTGACTTTTTATCTCCATTATTGATATTTGGCCCCCAAACGGATACATCGATTACGGACATGGGTATAATTGCAACCTTGACGCCATATGACTTTGGGTCACGGGCCATGTTTGTAAAAGTATCCGGAACGTAGTTTGATAACTGGTTATACCAATCGTGCGCATAGTGATCAATTACACGTAGGTACCTGATGCGGCTATCATATATCACATCGTTCTGCAGATTGTAATCTGTTGCCCAAGACGCTTTATAATATTTGTGCCGACCAAGAACCTGCAACGCTGTATTAGGCTTACTACTTCCTACCTTATCAACAAATCGAATACGAGGTGTGCCTGCATTAGCCGTAACATCCTCGAAATAACCGAAGCAGTAGAACTTGATGCCAGCTTTTACTTCACCAACCATTGCTTGCGTTACCTTTTCGCCTGGCTTAATTACATCCACTATCAGTACCATTAATTGCTCACGACGTTTATGGACCCACTGAGCTGCGAATTCATATCCTTGTGGAACTGATACTGCTATAAGAGGTGCGTCACCATGATATGCGTAATTAGTGGCATAAAAGACCTGGATTACATTAGCCTCCCCCGCAATATATCCGTATTGGTATTTACTTGTAGGCACCAACATAGGTGCGTAAGCTACAGGTTTGAGCGGGATTTGAACCGTTGGCGTTATCCCCCTCATCGCCCCGGTGTAGAGAACCGCATCTTTTTGTTTAGGGAAACTGAGATATACTAGATTGTCATAGGTATCGTTTATAATCGTGACACCTTCTTTATTCTGGATGTTAATAAATTCCATACGCCAGCCACCCTTCATACGTAAGATCCTTAAATTGACGATTGATATTATATTCATCCTGGGATACCGCAAAATAATATGTTATGATATTGCCCCTAACCTCTGCCACTAAGTACTGTCCCATGGCTGCAGCCCAGACATGTTGCCCAGGCTGCAATCCATTCACAGTAATTTGTTGGCGCCGATTTGGGATGTCAGATACATACATCCGCCCCTCAATACGTGTGAGCCTTTCCTTGAGATTTAGTATGATATTGCCGTTAGCATCATAAGCTAATACATGCGGTTCCATAATACCTCCTACCAGCACCCAATCTTAATCCGAGGGTTATTATCATCATCAAAACCTGTAATAAGATTATCCTGAATCTCAACACGAGCACCGGTCTCTCTTGATCGAAGTAACCCGATTGTACCGGACACCGCCGATAAACTATCAACATGTAATTTGTCGGCAGTAACTGCGTTAGCCTGAATCATCTTATTAACAATGACGTTATCGTCGAACTTAGTCGCTCCAGTGATGTGAATCAATTTCCCCGCAATGTATACCCCAGACTGACTGAGGTTAATGCGAGACACCAACTCACCACCATCAATCTCGCCAATACTTTTTTTAACTTGTAAATCGATGCTACCAGCTAACTCAGTAATGCGAGATTCCGTATGTGACGCCAAATTCGTAATTCTTCTAGTGGTCTCTTCAGAATTCGTATTGAATTTCTTATCAAGCTCTTTAATTCGCTCATCAACTTTATTCAGACCGAGAGACTCAAGGTCTAGCAAGCTCGCATCAATTTGTGTCTTAATCACGACTTGCTTCTCGTTAACGAGTCCATCTCCGAACACATCCACAAACGAGCAACGTATCCGGTATATTCCGGCTGAGTTCGAATATGTCAGCATGGTGCTAGTAGTTTCAAAATCATCAGTGCGTTCATCTCCGATCACGTGGCATCTGATTGCGTATGCTTGTGCTGGCTTAGTTGAGAAATAAAGATTAAATCCCCCTAACTGATTTTTTACTACAAGCTCAGGCGCGGCCAACTGTGGAACGTTATACTCGTATGTTGCTGCAGTCGAGTATTTGCCCAACGTGCTGCGAGCATATAAGTAAACAGTATCCGCTCGTTTAGATAGGGTAAGTACAGCAGAGGTACCTTTAACTCTTGCCAATAAAGCATTCGTATCTTTACCAGGATTATTATCGGTACGTAATTCGTAATAGTCGACGTCAGCATTCATCACCTCATCCCATGATGCGGCGGCATTTCTACCGAACGTAATGCCAAAATTACTAGGCATGTCGGGTATCGCATCCATCGGTTTGACTATCACATCAACCATTTGAGCTGTTTCTGCCCGGTTACCAAATCGGTCAACCGAAATCGCTTTGATTCTATACTCCTCACCTGGACCTAATGATTTGATAATAACCTGACTATTACTACTGCCGGCGTACTGCCATTCTTGTCCCGTTACAGGCTTTCCACTCTTCGACTTTAAGAGATACCAAATCTCCGCCACATCAAAATTGGCAGGATTACTAGGCGGGTCAAATAACACTTGCAAATCGTAGTAAACGCTCTTATCTGCAGTCTGATTATATCGACTGAGTACGTGCAAATTTTGCACATCCTCAGGAGCTTGCATTTTAGGGATATTAATCGACTTAGTGACACCAGTAGTAAGCTGCCCTAAATCGTTAATAGCTTGAACACGCACCTCGTAATTCGCACCTAACAATACATCTGATATTGCAGTTCCATTAGCAGAGGAAGGGAAATTCCCAACATACGTCCAAGTATCACTTTTCGTATTTCGGAAATTCACGACTACGTTTGTCACTTTGCCATCACGTGGTAGTTGCCATGTTACGGCAATGCGAGAATACATAATACCGTTTGCGCCGTACACGTCACTCACGAGTCCGATATCTTGGATATCAGATGCGCCGTGATTAGCATAATTGATAGTTGGGATATGTCCGTCATCTGCAGCGTACAATTCCGGGTAATATTCCATGCATTGGATTTTACGGGTCATTTCAGAATGACCTTCGGTAATGGCAAGGACTCTAAACGGTTTGGCTGCTTTTGAAATTTCCCCAAACGCATAAATGCAATCCTTTTGCACCGGTATAGTTTCTTGGACTATAACGTTCGCACCGGATACATTGACTACATTGTAGGTTGTTACCGCATCCGTAGTATTGCTACGCACTAATAACTGGTACTGCTTACCTGGTTGCGTTGTAACTTCCTTATCGAGTGTAATTGTTTGCCCATTAACGGCAACCACTCGGCCACCTTCTCCCCATTCAGGTACATCATGCTGCACGAGGATAATGTCACCTACGGTACAAGCAATCGCATCTGTGAAAGCCTCAAACGTTACCGTTCGTACTTCGTACTTATTGCATCTGAGATAATGCTTACCGTGTCGATAGGCCTGTTCTAAACTAGTACAGCCCATGAGCTCGATTTGAGCAGGGTTGGTAAGTGAGTTAGATTCATCGTATGTATCACCGTACACCGGAATCACATCACGTTCATAATCCTTATCCTTATTAATGAATGATAGCTCAATTGAATTAGCCCTAGCCTCTACACCTTGGAATTCTTCCGTAAAGCTGCCATATTTGATATTGGCCACGGTAAACAGCTGTACTGGCGAGGATTGATAATCACTCACGCAGGTAAATCGTGTTCCTGCAGGAATGACTTTGCCACGGCCTACGGTTTCAGGATATTTGAGAGCGTCCCATAAGCGAGTAGCTGAATCATAGATGTAGTTAAATGTGAATTTATTTAATGTACACTTTTCGGCCCAGGCATTAAAAGCGTCATAATCGATACGGCCGTACGGCTGACCAAATACCACGTACTCACCGCCAATCTTACGGCATATATGCAACAGGTCATATGCTGCCCATGCAGGATTGTCGGCCGATTTTTCCTCATACTGGTTATTGTATGGATTAAACACCCATACCTTGCTACGCTCCTGAATCCAGGACACATCTGGATCAGAACCGCTTAATTGAGATGTGGCCAAAGCCTTAATCCCTATAAGTGCTTTACCTGGATGTACGAAATCGTCATAGATGATTTGTGTCAATTGAGTCCAGTACACTTTGTTAACGTGACGTAGGCTCGTTCCATCTTTACCAGAACAACGCATACGGACTTCGTATTTTGCTTTTTCGAGATTATCAAATCTGAACACACGATAAAATGCGGAGTTCGTAGCCTCCCAAATATGGCCTGCATAATTTGAATTAGCTATATCTCGATTAGATTTATCGATGAAAAACCATTGTTTCGGTTTCTTCTTAACATGGCCAGATAAGCCCTTATTGTTGGCTAATGGCAAAGTTTGCCATTCTTGCGTTCCTACTTTGCGAATTTCAGCATCAACAGTAACAGAGGTTTTATCCATACCACCACTATCGTTAGAGTAGTACAACCCGTTAGGGAATCCGATTGTTAGCTCAATAGCATCGCAAGCGTCGCCCTGTACTTGTTGTACACTCCAGTCGCTTTTGAGTTCATAGTTCAGCCCTTGGTCCGCAAAGTTATCATTGAAGTTAGGAATAACAGTCTGATCATTCGTGCCTAGCCGAATATCGACTTGCACATCCTTGTAATTAGAGATTGGGTTAGAGTTGATACGGATATCATCAATCTTAGCTAACTCACCCTCCCCAGCACAATATAGCAAGTTAAGATACTGCTTATCCCCATCACTAATCACGTGACGAGATAGCAGCATACCCGCTGATTTCATACGGCCATATGTCACGGCGAGCGGATAACCTTGTCCAGTTACGGTCTTAGTACCACCCCATCCGTAAGTGGTGGACTGCTCGGAATTAGACCGGTCAACTTTAGGTGCTGTCAATTTAGATATAACGGCGTTCCCAATCATACCTACCGCCATCGATAGGACTGTTCTCCAGATTAAACTTTGAATGCCGAATATAGCACCGGATGCGATGCCGCCTGTAAATACGGCCATACCGATTGATAATAATACACCGAAGAACTTGCCCTCAATCTTAGGCATAACAACGATATAGTCATCATCATTCACAGGTGTATCGAGAGTTACCTCATGGCCGTTAATCGAATACACCCATTCACCGGGTGCCTTATGATAGTGACTGACAGGCTTACCTTTTTTAAAAGGCATATATTGAGTTTCATGTTGTTCCGGTTTAAACGGATTCTTGACGATGATTACATTAACCATTCGTATCTCCTTTCCACCTGTATATATGCCTTAACCGAGGCACGTATTTCGAGATGTGTTCGATACACACCCCTGATTTCTGCGTTGCATGAATGAAATTTCCGCTGCCTATATAAACCCCTACATGATCGAGTTCCTTTCCGTACAGCGCAAATACAAGAACGTTCATTTCACCTGGTTCTCGTATTTCCTGCCAATCTCCCATTTGTACGTCGGTATAATTGGGAAGTTTGATACCAGAGCGCCGATATACCTCTGCCACCAATTCCCAGCATTTCATCTGTTCAAAAGGCGTGCCGAGCAAATCAGTTAAATCATTTGTTGGATGCATAAAGTCCCCCTTGCGGAATAGTAGGTTCTCCGCCGAACCTTGTACTATTGCCGAGTTCTCGACATCGTGCTAGTGTCTTATTACATTCGCCAGCATCGCCCTTATATCCACATTGAACACCTTTAAATTTGAAAGGGCAGAAATCTTTCATAACGCGGATCAGCGGAAAACGTCGATTAAAGCTGAAGTCTGTTCCAAGAGTAAACTCCATCCACTCCGCATTAGCCTGCGCACCTGTAATCACAAAATGCTCTTCCAATTCACACACATCTGGGATTGATGTATTCACAATTCGGATAATAACGTCCGCACCAGTGAAGCCTTTGTTAGTTTCGGACATACGTTGGATAGTCCGAGTCACATTAGATACCGATAATTTCACATTTGGTAAATCCGTTTGGTTCTTATTGACATCTGCTAAATGGAAAGGAAAGGCTATATATACGTTCCCCTTGAATTGGATATTTTCCGTATTATTGACAAGTCGAACCGTTTCTTTGTTGTAGGTAATATCTAACAACATAAGCCACACACCTGTGGCCGATATTTGGTTTTTCTCAATCATTGATGCGGTCGATAGCGGTAACATATCAAGCCTCCTGTAATTTAACAGTACCAGTCCAAACGCCGTAGTCATTCGCTGCAAAGTCTAACTGGTCGGAGAATCTTACGTGAAGAGTTTCACGCGTTTCCGGATGAACCCAATCAAAAATACCGGAGCAGTTGACCTCATCGAAGAATGCCTTCAATCGTTGATACTCGGCAGTAGGCAACTTATACCCCACGGAGTATGTCCGTAGGGTTTTAGTTGTTTTCTTGCGAGTAATTAACGTCATATTCTCGACTTGGCCTTTATAAGTTACATCCGGCGTAGTTTCCTGGATTGGATATATTGGATATCGTATTTCTGGAAATGTAGCCATAATTAAGTTGCGGCCGCCCTGATGGCGTCTCGCACACCTCCTTTATTTGTGTTAGTTGCACGGACCATTACATCGATGATGTAATTCTCGCCATCGAACCGAGAGTTCTGTTGCTTGCTTTCGAGCTCTTGGCCAGACTGATTGATGATATTAACAACTACATTGTTGCTTGCAGCGCCACCTACCAATCTACGGGTTTCGCTTGCTGTGTAAATACGATGGGATCCAGAGGACTGTAATAGTTCTGGTCCGTTTTCACCAACTAGCATAAGCCCCGGGTTCGTTTTTCCTCCGGCAGCAAATCGATTACCGGTAAATGCAGAACTAAACGAACCACCACCAGCAAAGGATGATGTTCCTTTTGCAGCACCTAGGGAACCGATACCACTAACGGCACCGCCAAATAATCCTTGCAACTTAGGCATAACATATTGCTGGAACGTTAACTGAATCATCATCTTAATAATGGCGTTCGTCATATCCTTAAATATGTCCTTAATTCCTTTACTAAATGACTTCGTTCCTGTTGCCATAGCCTCGAGATTATTTGTCCATGCTGAGTTGATAGAGCTCATCGTACTATCAAAAGTAGACTTTGCTAAATCAGCATAATTGGTAGTCTCTTGCTTATATTGTCGAGCAGCTTCTTGTAGGCTTGTTTTCAGACTGCGACCGGCAAGTTCCCATAGCTTCTGCTGGGACTCTAACAGGTTCTTTTCAATCTGCAGCCTTTGAGTAGCCGTTAACTGGGCCTCATTCACTTCACTCCGTGCATAGTCAATATAGGTCTTTAACTCTTCAGCAAGTAGTGCGTCCGCATCACTACGAGACAATCGACCAAGCGCAACCATATTGGTTAAGTGGTCAACGGTTTCACTCGTTTGCGTGTACGCCAACTCTCTGATTTTCTGCTCAGTATCAGACGCCACTTTTAGTCGCTCTGCTTGAGCTTTCTTTTCAGCGAGTTCCTTATCGCCTACAGCCTTTGTATACTCACGTACGTTATCATCAATCTGCGCCTTTTGTGCTTCGGCTTCAGCTTTGAGTAATTGCAAGCGGTCGCCTGTGCGTTCGAGATCGAGTTTCTTGATATCCTCGTTCATCTTACGAACACGGATAGTCTGATTGCGTTCGGCTTCAGCAAGTCGCTTTTGGTACAACTCCTCATTCTTAGCTCTAACTTGGGCGGTTAGATTTGACTCAGCAAGCTTCTTAGCATTTGCTGCACTACCCGCTGTGTCAGCAGAGATGCTCGATGTAGCTCCGGCTAATACGCTAGTGTCTACATAACCAGTAATAGCTCCAAAGTCACCTTCAACTGACGGCTTAGCAACCACTCCTGTACTAGAGTTAGCCCCAGTATAACCACCTGCACCATCGCTAATAACAATGTGATTGTCGCCAAGTACGACAACACCATCTCCGGCTTTAGGAATGTAGCCATCTCCCGCATCATGCCAAGCACCTGCGGCTCTAGCTGCATCCATGATAGATGGGACATATCGAGGTACGTCCTTGCCAAATGCCTGCAATACCGAATCAGAGAACAGCTTTCCACAGTCAGTTGCCCACGTTCCGTCAGCCCCTAACTCATATGCTTTACCGAGCTGTTCATTGGCTGCGTCTAGTACACTCACAGCTTCTCCAGTAACGCCTCCGCTCAATCCGGAAACAGAACGGATGATATCACGAATATTCTTATTGTTAGATTCATACTGATTCTTCGCATTTAACTTATCGATTTCGTATTGACTGCCGTCAATTTGTAAGCTCTGCAAAGTAAGAGACCGATACAACTCAGACATACGCTCTACGGCGCTTGCTAACTTCTCGGCTGCTTGCTGTGCTTTCTTCGCAGCCTGTTCTTGGGCTTTGGCCGCTTTCGCTGCCTCTTCATTCGCCTTATTGATAGCCTCGGTATTCGTTAATCCGCCATTAGCGATTGCTTGCTTTGCTTTTTCGAGCTCTTCTTCAGTCTCTTTTTGTTTGACTTCATGGGCGTGTTTAAGGGCTAATAAGGAATCGATCTCTGCCCCTTCTGCTTTTGTGGCCATGCGATCGTTTTTTATTAGTCCGAATAAAGCAGAATCTTCAACCCAATACCTTGTATCATGCGATGCTTTAAATTCCTTAGCCAACCCGGATGTGGAATTCGTATTCTTATGAATTTTACTTCCTCTGAGTTCCACACCTAAATCGGACCCGGATGTTTTTTCATTGTAACGAAAATCAAGCAACGCTTTCCCTGCAAGTCCAATTACTGTAGCCAATGTTACCCATGGCCCCGCAGCGGCAAGCGTAGCTATTTTCATAAATCCGAGTGCACTGGTTAGTGACCTCATGACTATGATTACTGCCCCAGCTTCTGCACCGAATTTAACAATTCCACCGATAGCTTCCTTTTGCTCGGCTGTCATTGACTCGAATTCTTTAGCGACGTCTAATACACCTTTTGCGTAGTCGTTAAATACAGGAACTAATTCATGTCCGATGGATACTGCAAGCCTTTTACCTGTATTTTCTAAATCTTTTAATTCCCGATTTAGCTTTGCGGATTTAGCTGCAGTCTCATCGTCGATGATAAGCCCCATTGCTTTGGCACGTTCAGCCACTTTGTCCATCTGTTCAGCGGACATATTGAGCATGGCGTGCATCTGATACCCGGTACGTCCAAAGAGTTCCATTTCGACACGAGTCTTTTCAGCCCCGTCCTTCATCCCTCTTAGACGTTCCTGTATCATCTTGAATACTTCAACGGTATTTTTGCCTTGGATATCTTCAAGTGTGTAGCCTAATTTACTGAATATATCAGTACCAAGTTTCCCCTCTGCCCGAGCGACTTCCATTTTCTCTTTGGCTGCTCCGACGTTCTTAGAGAACTTAGCAAATGCACCAGCACTATCCTCCATAGCAACACCCATATAATTGGCCACTGCTAATAGTTCGCTGGTTTCTTTTGCTGTTGCACCGGTGATACCAGACAATTTCTTAACGGCTACATCCCATTGAATAGCCTCTTTGGCAAGCTTGGCACCGATGCCTACTACACCAACACCGGCACCTATCGCCATAAGGTCATTCTTCATTTTGCCAAGGGCGGATTTGGCGCCTTCGGCACTTGCAGTAATTTTCTTGAGTCCTGCTTCCGTATTCTTATCGGTCAGCTGAACGACAATATCAATTAAATTATTGGCCATTCTTGTGCGCCACCTCCAACTCTTTAGCTTCCAAGATTACAAGCAGATCGATAAGGTGCGGTAGCGGCTCGATGCCGTAAGCCTTCCCCACTTCTAACACCGCTGGCATATCGAATCCAGCAATACCACCTGAATGCCAACGTCGCTGCATCCGGCTAGCGTTGTATACTCGCATTGCTTGTCGTGTTCCATCTAATTGATGCGGGGAATTAAACTCACACTCCGAACAGTCAAAATGCTGTTTGGTCTTACGCTGCATCTTGATACAATCAGAGCAGTATTTTGGTTTGTCGGAGTTGAGCCAACTCCACGCGTCAATTAGTTTTTTTCGATTTCAGCCTTTTTTTCATGCGTAAAGCGCATGGTATCGAGTGCAACTTCCATAAGATCATTGTCTGGTGCTGCGTTGATTTCATCTTCGGTCAAGCCATAGATGTGTTGCATAATCCATTGCGCAAGGTCACGGGAACGCAATAGACGTTCTGTATCTGGTGCTTCCTCCGGAACTGGAGTATACAATGGGTCTAAACCAGATTTAATTAATTCACCACGTTCAGCGAATGTTAAGCCTCTTACTTTGATATCTTCAAATGCCATGTTGGCACCTCCTAGTATTGTTCTTGATTATTAACTAATGTAATGATGGATGCGGAACGACCGGAATCTGCACGATAGTACGCCTTGAATGGTAATTCAATATTGACGCCTCGAGGGCCGTCAATGCCTGGAGATTGTCGTTCGTACACAAGTTCAGGCAATTTGAATGTAAGTGACCAGTCATCTTGTTCAAGTCGCAATTCCAAGCTGGATTCTGTACCATTAACCGCTTTGTTTAAAAGGTCTTTGTTTTGGAAGAACGCTTTAATCGTCCCGGAAATTGACACAATACCTGGGTCGATGTATGTTCTAAAGCCTTTACCGCCGATAGCGTAAGAGTCGCCGTCCAAGCCAAAATCAAAGTTGATATCACAACTTAGGATATTGGCCACAGTGACGCCGCCCTCTTTGATGGTTGCGTTAAGATTTTGGAATGGTAAGAAGTTTACAGCCTTAGCTGCAGCATCGAATGTAGTAGCCGCTAATGTTTCCTTGCAACCCATTACATCCACAGATGCTGTAAGTTCAGAGTCGCCGCCGAATTTAAAGCCTAATTTGCTAACTCGTGCGCCTGCGAATTGTTGGAATACGTTAACATCAGGATAGCCCTGTTCAATAGTTAACGACGGCATTGTGTTTCCGATTTTAAACACATGCTCAGACTTCTTATTTGGCGCTTGGCCAGTTGTATTAGAAGTCGGTTGACCAAATGCAGCTTTTAACCAGTATCCGATGTCGATTACACCAACAGGTACGGTTAAACTACCGGACGTGTCGATGTTGCCACGGAATGGCGCTGCTGGATTACGATCACCACGGATTACTGTGGAGTCGTTTAAGTTCTGGCTAGCTTTTACAGAACTAGAAATAATCGGAGTGATGACACCGCCAGTAGTTGGCGTTGTACCAAAATCCGCCTCAAACGCAATCGCCACATGGGACTGAGAACCCTGTGCACGTTTTGCTGTTGCCATATGCATTTCCTCCTTTAATATTCAATATTCCCGCCGATTACATGCGGGATTTCTATAGTAGCTGTTAACCGTCCAGTGAACACTGGACGCCAATTCATGCTATCAAGTTCATAATCAATGCCGATTACCGGAAACGCTGGATTCACCTTACAAATGCATTCGATGATTAACTGCCCTAGGTTATCCGATTCTAGCGCTCCGTCGTATCGAATAATATTCTTAACGCGAGTTGCACCTTTATGGACGATACCCCATACAATCATTAACGAGTATGTGTAGGTATCAGCAAGCCCTTCGTTCTTATTACTCGGTAGTAATATGATGCAAGGGCAATCTTCTTCGAGCGGTGCATCAACATCGTCGTAGCCGACATACAGTTGCGCCGGCTTTCCGTATTTGTCATTGCAAAATTTAGTCAACGCTTCATCATTCGCTAGGGCTTCAGCCCAACGTTCAACGATGCGCGACAGTGGAATTGTCTGTTGCATCAAATCACCTTACCTTGTAGTTACGTCGAGATGCGGATTGTGCAGCCGGACCATAAATAGCGTAGTCGCCTATCTTAACCTCGATATAAGGTTTAAGCTTAGGCTGTAACGCAACTTTCATAGGTCCATAAGTATGACGTGGCTGAATTTTGAACATCGATTTCCCTTTTGGTAATGGTACACCGGCAGCAAATAACTTCTTGCGCATAGGCTCTGTAATTTGCTTAGTGTAACCTTCCTCGATGCGTTCGCCTAACCGTTTAGCCGAATTTGATAACCACCCAACTCGAACAGATTGCTTGCCTTTGTCATATTGATACCCGACTGCATTTGATAGCTTACCGAGAGGACTGTAACCGATTGTCCTGGCACTAATACCCATATCAAGTAAGGCATTTCGCGATTTCGAGCCCCAGGCTTCTCGTTCTGCCCGTCCTCCACTTTGGTAAGCTTTGCGAAGTTTAGCACCAAATGCTGACTCAAATGCAGCCCGTCGAGCTGGTGCCATGAAGTTAGGATATTTACGTCCACCAGGTGCACCCGACCGAATGCCCTGCTTAATTTCCTTTTGCATCATCCATCCTGTGGATTTTAATGCTTTACGCATCCAATCTGGTTTGGTTTCCGCAATGAAATTCAGATACGGAGTGGCTGTGTCTGTAATCGTAATAGGTTCATTATTCATTACGGTCTCACCGCCCTCACGTTATGCACGATTTCAAGACAATACATCGTGCCGTCAAAGTTGGAAATGTGATCAACGTACCATTTCTCGCCATTGATATACACTTCGTCTTTTGACCGAGGTTCGGGAACATCCTTAGCACGCACCCAAATTTGAGCTTTATCGGCTAGTGCTTTGTCGACGAACCCGGAACCCTTACCGTCATATTCACCGATTTCTACACTTGCCCTTATGGACTGACCTTTGTAATTAATCTTTTCGCCGAATACAGATAGTAACGCTTTATCATCATATTTCAGCATTAGTTTTACCTCATAAAAAGTAAAGCGCCCATTTTGGGCGCTTTGTAATTATTTAAGCAGTAGGTTGTAACAACATTACTGTCACAGTTTCCTGTGTAGCCGTCTTAGGTTCTACAGCCATGCCGAGAACTTTACCACCAGTTTTTACTGCTTTGTCTGCTAAGAATTGAACTAAATCACCGACAGCGTATGTGTCGGATTTATTAGCTGCCACTTTAAATACACCTGTTACTTTTACAGCACCGATTTCACCTTTAGCAATATCAGTAAGTGCAACGCCATGAAGTTTACCAACTTCTACAATATCGCCAACTTTTACAGGCGCGGTAGCTGTGAAATTGATACGATCAGTATCCATTACGAATTGTGTCATCATATATGTTACCCCCTAATTATTTACCAGCATTTTTATAAAGACCACGGAAGTCAATGGTGTCAACACCAACATCGAATGCTACTTTGTATTCAATGCCGTCAACATCAAAGCCTTGACGTGTTTCAAGACGTGGAGTTTCAACACCATTCAAGTACGTTACTTCAATAGTATCGTGTTGAGACGCATCCGCTACTAGGTACCATGCGGTAGGGTCTGTCAATTCAGCATCAGACACTACAACAAAGCGACCTTTATAAGGGTTAACTACGCCAGAATTTGTGCCATCCACTGCAGCTGTAGAGTTAACGATTTGATATGCAGTTACTTCCAATTCAGGTGGCACTACCAAGTATTTAGGTGTGATGTTTAAATTAGCTGCATCGGTAATACCTTTTTGACGACGCATAGCAGTAATTGCTTTTGCCAAAGATGTAACAGATAACGTCTCTGCTGTTTTCGCTACGTTCCCGTGTTTATCGTCAAATAAGGCTACGTTATCTTGCATTTTAACTGTACCAGTTAATTGAGCATACACCATTTTGTTTACCAGACGTTTTGCAGCGGAACCGTATTTAGTAGCAATTTTGGAGAATAAACCCAAGTCGTCATTAATAATAGCTTGGCGAGTCAAGCTGAAGATTTTACCGTAGGTAGCTACTTTAGTACGAGCGGATGCCTCACCGAATACATCTTGTGGGAATTGACCGCCTTCTGGTACTAATTCTAGGTTGCCTGCTTCAGATAATGCGTAACGTGCTGCTTCTTTGAAGTCACGATTAGAGCCTTTGCCTGTCCAGATTTGGAATGTAGTTTCAGCTTCGTTAAAACCATTCATCACAGATTTATTGGCCAAGTTAGACATGATAGCAGGGAATGTAGATGTGGAGTTAATAGCCGCACGTGCCATTTCCATGTTATCGCCGAAGTTAGCTTTAGTATCACATTCACGTCGTAAGGACTCGCGAGCTAACTCAATCATGGAGTAGCCGCGCAATTCACTAGCACCTGGTGCCGGTTCTGTTACAGGTAAGCCTGCTGCCATTAATACAGCGTCTTGTGCTGCTGCACGGAACTTGTCACTTTCGGCTTCACCCATTGTTACGGACACACCTTTGTTACGGGCGCGTAATTGATCCATTACCATTGCGCGAGCTTCGTCAACAGATACACCCATTACGATTGCTTCGTCTGCACCTTCTACATCAAAATCACGGAACAATGCAGTAATTTCGGAAGTACGTTTACGTTCTTGCTCCATTGCTTTAGCAAGGTCCGCTTGTGTGATACCAGTTTCAACTGGTTCTGTAGATTTTACATCTTCAGTTTTTAAAATTTCTTTTTCATCCATACTTTTTTCTTCCTCCTGTGTGTTAATACTCGTATGAATTTCTTCAGCACTTCTTCCTACCCCTACAGTTGGGTCAGCAGGAACAGATACAATGCTGATTTCTAAAGGTTCCCAATCCGTAACTACATACGTATCAGGGCCTTTGAATCGGCCATTACTGGATACAGAGTCTTTATCGTCGAGTACTTCATACCGCTTGATTGAGTACCCAACGCTTACCCCTTTTAGCGTTCCGGATTGTACCTTTTGAAATATGGTGTCGGATTGTTCATCTTCATCGAAACGCACTAGCGCTTTCCCTCGATTGTTTTCAATCCAAGCCTTTTCAACGTGTCCCACGACCGCATCACGATCATGATTAAACAACGCTGTACCTAAACCATTATTAAAGCGCTCAAGGTTGATGCACTCTTCATCATGGCAAAGGATTTCATCGCCGAACCAACGACCATATGGCGTTTCGGAAGAGAAAGATAGTTCTACTGTCCGACTATCGGTATCGACATTGTCAATAGTAGATTCCCGACAATAATTACCAAGAATACTACGCTTTTGATGTTCACTCATTACTAGCCATCAGCTCCTTCCTGTATAGTGTCATCATCGCCCATCGTTAGCGGTTGCAACTCACTGGAATAATCTAGCAATACACCAAGCTCCCTAGCCTTATCTTGTTCGAGTTTCCGTTGTTCAAGGACTTCCTCCCAATCACGGCCAGATGCTGCACACACATCTTCTAATGTTGTAAGTCCAGATTTAATAGCTTCCTTATTGGCGTTAACTTCCTTAACTGGATCAATCCAAGACCACCCAGGGGCAAGCCATGCTACCTCTTGGTATTTGTCCTTGTTCGCTAAGTAGTCTGATGGTAATTCACCGGCTAAGTAAAGAGCGTCAATAAAAGCTTTCCAAATAGGCATACAGAAGTGTCTGATTACAAATTTCTGTACTTGACGGAATGTCTTCTGGTCCTCTAACAAGTTTTGCCTTGCAGCTGAAAAATTCCCAGATATATTACGCGCTACGATATCAGCGCTCATACCAAGACCGGACGCAACGCGTCTGGTCTGAGTTGCCGAGTATTCGCTTGCAGTTCCTGCATTACGTTTAGGATCTGCAAACGCAATAGATTCACCAGGGCTGAGATGTCTAACCATGCCTGGTGCCATTGTCATATTGGGCCTACCTTTTTTATCTCGGGGCAATATCTCAGTTTTTCTTGCTGGATTTTGAGACGTTACAAAAATGCTAAAACACGCTGCCACACGAGCGGCGATTAAATCCGCATCCATGTATTCATCGATGTCGTGAATTCTACGTAAGACTAACGCTAATAAACTTATGCCCCTGATTTGTGAAGGTCGTTTCGGTTTAAACAATAAAAACGCCTGGTCAGTGGTTAAGCGAACTGTATCAAACGAACGTAATCCCATTGGGTCAGTTTGGCTCACATGATAGGCTACTGGTCTACCGTGTTCGGTAACTTCAACCCCGTTAATGATGTTATTCTTGCCGTGTGTGATACTTACTGCGCCAATATTTTCGGCTTCTATCAACTGAATAGATAATGGTAAGTACGAGCCTTGTGAAGTCTTATTTACTAGAATTTCCCCATCGTACACCATGCGTCTTAGCGCCATTTCTTGTAATTCATAGAAACTAGAAATACCCCTAATGTCTGCGTTTTCAGGTTCTGCCCATTTTGCCCATGCTTTCTCGATTTTATTATTCAGGTCACTGTTTAACTTCCCATTACGATTTCTAACTTTCGCTTGTGGAATAATACCTGCCCCAATTACATTTCGTAACAACGCAATAACTGCTGATTCAGCTAAGTCGCTATTCATCTCTGCCGCTCTTGCGCGTCCACGGATAATATCACGCGAGCCGGTGGCAAGCTGCTCGGCTGTACCATACGCAGGTTGCCAATCGCTACTTAACCTATCCATTGATGCTGCGTCATATTGACGTAGTGCATCACGATAGGCTTGGCGCTCATAAGCACGTTGTGGACTTACCCATCCTATTACTTTATCAATAATATTCATCGTCCACCCCATGTTACGAATGCATCTGCTTGATAACCATTTGACTCTTCATGTACACGTTGCATTAGCGTTTGTTCACGCGCATATAGTACTGGTAAGTCAATTGTCTTGAACCGCTTGCCGCCAATTTGTAATTCGGAGTATCCTTTAGTTTCGATATCCTCAATCACTTGACGGACACGTTCAAGTTGTTCATTTACATCGCTCATGGTTCACCTCCTATCTAAACCAATGCCCAGTATTTCCTATGCCTCCGCCGTAATCTTCGTAGGTTTCAACCTCTTCAGTTTCCTCATAGTCAGCTGGTTCAACTAAATATTTAACACCTGCAATATCTGCTACTGCAGCATTGTAAGTGCAAGTATCAAGTAAATGATTGACAGGATGACTAGTAAGCGGTTTCCATTGCACCGTTACAGCTCCTGTTTTTACATTTCTAATTTCCTGCTTCTCCTCCGACCGTAAATGATCAGAGTATTCTTGCGGACATTCTTTGTACAAATGAATTGTTCCTTCTTCATCTGCAGGCCTAATCATTCGTGCGAATATAAAGTCTTTCCAATAATCAGTATTTAATACATGTAGCTTCAATCCACCTACAACGCCCTTTTCTAAAGAGGTCATTGTGTATGGCGCTGTCATCGTAGTATGATTTGAGGAACCTTTTAGAGGAATGCACACTTCTGGAAATCTTGAACAGAATTGATATACTTCGTCAGTTCTGAAGCCAGAGTCGATACCAGCTTTCATCACCTGCCGAGGCTCACCATACTCTGATGGATATTCTCTGTTAATGATAATTTCCTCTAAATCTTCCCATGTACTTGCTTGTCCGTAATCAATTAGATAAGACTTAACACCTGGAGCATACGCTCTTACTTCCCACCAGAAGTGATCAAGTTGTACGTCAACTGAAGCGATAAGCAATACGGCTTTGTCTGGCACAACGCCACACGGATAATTGGATTGGGTAAATTCCATATTTTGCGTACTTTTCGTTTTAGAACTTTTCCAAGGTTCAGCTAGCCACGAATTAATGAAGTTCATCAACGTAGCTGGCGTGCCTTTGGAATTCTTAAACTCATAAGCAACGTCTCCGAATGTGACCCACGGCGAATATATCGACGATAAGTGATACGATACCGAGCGGACTTTACTTTGCGATTCGTTTACCGCTCGCCATTCACCACGTCTTAACATTTCCATTTTGTGCCTATCGTAAATATGTTCACCGCAATGTTCACATTCGTAGTACGCTGTATCACGTATCATGTCCACATTATCGTTGTGTTCGTCCGGCCATTTTATCTGCTTAAACTTGAGGACCTGCGACACACCACAATGCGGGCACGGCACGTAATATTGTCGGCGCTCATTTGCACTCATGAACGCCTGCCAAATATTACCCGACTCAACCGTAGGAGTAGACACCATCACGATTTTTTTATCGACAAACGTTTTAGTACGTTCTGTCGCCAGTTTAATTGGGTCTGCCTCCTTACCTGCAAAGGCGGGATATTTGTCAATTTCGTCAAAGAATAGATATTTAATCGATCGACTCGAAAGGCTACTCGGAGAGTTGGCCCCGACGAGCACCATATAATTGCCGTTGTTGAAATCTAACTCCAGCAATTTACTATTCTCATCGAACTTATCATTAATAGATTTAACTGATTTAATCATGGGTTGTACCCGCTTATCGCTGGCAAATTTAGCGATAGCATCGGTTGGATACACCATCATGACCGGAGATGCTGTCTGGTCTAGCGCATAACCTATCATATTGAGCTCGGTTTCAGTCTTACCAATTTGTGCACCAAAACAAAGCACTATTTTTTCAATAAGGGGGTCCGTAAATCTATCCATTGGCTCTTTGAGATATGGAGTTCTATGCGTTCTCCATCTCCCTGGCTCAGCGGATATATTAGTTAATACCCTGAAATTGTCGGCCCATTCGGATACAGTGTATTTCTCAGGTGGTTTAAACGCGTCGAGTTCTTCAGGGAACCAATCAATTTTTGGCTCGGCCTTTACTGATTTTGACTTCCGGCGTGTACTCGCCTTTACGCGCGTAGCTTTCGAGGTATTCTTCGGCAACTTCACTCACCACCCTTTCCACTGTTGCTCGTTCCTCGGAATCAGTAAATTCACTTCCTACTCTCTTACCGAGTTTAATAAGTGAGGATTTTAACTCCAACACACGAGCGGACCATTCCTTGGCCACATCTGCACGAGATACGTATTCACCATTTAACACATCAAGCATCTTCTTTTCACGTGCAGCCCTTGACTCTTTGTAATCGGCTTCGGCTATCAGTTTTCTAGTTGCAGCTGACTGGTCTTTGGATTTATCTGCTTTCGCTTGTCCGAGATATACAAGTACTTCTCGAAGATTCCACCAACCGGTTGCAGCTTTCGGCATTCCTGCTTTGTGATGTCTCGAAATGATTTCAGGTGTTACTCGAAGAAGGTCACAAAGCTGAGCACTTGATACGAGCAAATCGCCTGCGGTATTGAATTTGACTCTCGGTTTCGTGTCGGCCATTGCGAACCTCCTTTCTGTCTTTTACCAATCTACTTTCAACAGTAAAATTTCCCCTACACAGAGACAACTATCGCGCGGGGGCGACCAGCGGCCATTTTGTGTCTTAGGAGTACCTTTTCCCAATTTTCCTTTTCTCAATTACAATCGATATTGATAATGTAAATTTGGGCAACAAAAAAGCACCTCAAAGTGGGCGCTCCAATATTATTTCAATACTCCTTTATTCTGTTTAAACTTACCGCGGTCTTTATGAACCTTTGCCGTTTTAGTTTTGATTAAAGAATGTGAGGGCGCATACGATTTACACATATGATCAATATGAATGCCGTTCGCCTTACACCAACCCTTAACATTGTTTAAGCATCGTCTCTTTTCACAATACACATCAGTCAATCGTATTCACCTCGCCTCCTTAAATTTGCATATAAAAAGACCACCTAACCGTTAGATTAAGTGGTCTTTTCGTTTTAGTGTTCTAGGTTTCACTGTGTCGTTGAGAGATAGAGTATTTGTTTTCCTATTAACTCACACTATCATTATAAATTGTCAAGAATGACATGTCTATGACAGTTTTATGACAATTTTGTATTGAGTCCGATCACGCCCCATAGAAGTACAGATAGTTCTTCTATTCCCCTTGCAATATACCTATGGATAGTACGTACATCCGGCTTTTCAGGGAATGATTCAGCAATCTCTTCTAATGTTTCGCCATCAATATAATAACGTCGCACGCATTCACAATACTTAAATTGTTTCTCACTACATTTCTCAGCATAGATGTCTAGCATGTTATTCACATGTCTCATCATCAATGCTGTTTTTTCTTTACTTTTAACAATGGCATTTACCCTTACTATGCTATTATCATCGAACATATCAGCTAGTAGTTCATTGAGCCATATATCCTCGGCTTGTGTCGAATCCGAGATTGCATTGTCCACATACGACTGCAGCTGGCTGTAATGCTTTAATAACTTGATCGTGTTGTGTCGAAGTTTACGACCTAGTTGAGCATTTTCTTGTTTGGCTAATTCATGGTAAGTTTTGGTCGCCACCTCTGTGGCCAACTTAGTGATTTTCTCAATATCATATTCATTCAAATATGTTGCCCCCTTTATCATTTATTTTGTGTTTTAGTCCGAATTTGTTTTTACCAGCTTCATAAGAAATAATTAATATCAACAGTTTTCTAATTCTTCTTTACGGTTGCAACTGTATTTTATATAGGCTGCGCATGTACTATGGCAGCCTCTCACCATACACTCACAACCCTTACATTGTGATTTAAGAATTATTTACCCACAACAATTTTGCAAAATATATGAAACACTCATAATACGAGAATAATTCTTTACAATAACCGGCATTTCTTCAATAAATTTAGAGAATTGCTCACTGGTTAGGTTTTGCATGAATTTTATTTGTTCTTCTTCAAATTCATTTCTTGCCTTTTGTGCCTCATTTATTGTTTTGTATGAACCATAACACCCTACGTTATCGCTACCATTGCATTCTATTAATACTACCGTATACATTTATTACCACCTCGCTCAAAATGATTAATCGTTTCAAAAATCACAAAAGATGTATTCCCCGTTCGATTATCCATATAAACCGTTTCTTTATGTTGCCTATCAAACCAGAACATCTTGGAGTCACAACAAGCATCTAGTATTTTCATTGGTTGTCTTTAATACACACATTTTTAGTTTTGCAATAAACATCAACATATGTCTCATCACGGTCACCATTGTGTGTTACTTCTACATATTCATCAATACCAGGACCACTTACTAATGCTTTATAGTTTTGTAATGTTTTGCAAAACCATACAACATACATGAATTCTAATTCTTCAAATTCATGCCCCATTTCTAATAGCACTTTACGAGCAGCTTCAATCGCTTTTACTTGTAAGTTAATCATTTATTTATCTCCTTAATTCTTAAAATTATAAAAATATTCCCATATTTTTCGTGATGTGTAGGATTACATAGTTTTCATCATCCTGAATAATCTCATCAGCCATAGTTCCGATGAACTTTCGATTATCGTTTTCTAGCACCCCTGCCAACTGTAGCCCATCAAGAATGAACTTTTTGGCGAATGCTACATTATCTGGATCGTGCCTGGTTGATGAGTGCCATTCAAATAGTAGGTCTACTTTCCCATTAACAGGTTGTATCTGCTGAGACAAGCATTGTTCTTTAACCTGCTCAGTGCATTTCTTTTTCATAGCAGCCGCTGCTATAGTCGAGCCACGTTCACAATCGATATACTCATTCAATGTTGGGAACCGGTCATGGATTTTCTTACGAAATCTAAACTGGCATTTCAATATAATTTTCATCGATGCGACTCCCCATTGAATATAGCCACCGCATATTCGCCGCGTAACCGGTCATATACTCTTTGGCTATAATTCTTTTCAGTCCACGCATCACTATAATTCGTAGTAAGAATTATAGGCTTCATCCTGTTGTAGCGATCAATGATGATGCTTTCAACTTTAGACGGTACCCAATCAGACTTGGAATACTCCGCCCCAAAGTCATCAAGTAATAGCAATGGAATATTCCGCAGTTTTTGCTCAAATCTTAGATAGGCTACATTGTCGCCTTTAGATAAGGTGAGCATAGTATCTAATAAATTAGGCATAGAAATCATTAGGCACCCTTTATCTAATGCCATAGCTTGTTTCAAGATACTCACCGCAATCGATGTCTTACCGGTACCAGCTGGGCCCCTTAATATGAGGCCCTTACCAGAATCAAGATTAACTTTCAGATTATCAGAATACTTTTTAACCACGTCATAAGCTTCAGCGTTCTCTTTTGGAAAACTACCGTGTTTGCGTAACCAGTCAAAATCCATATCATAATACCGCTTCGGGATCCCGACTGCGGCATAGGTGGTATTTACGTTTGTTTGAATGACTACTGGTTTATCATATATGGGATAAAAGAACTCATTTTTTACCGTGGACTCTTTGATATTCTTTTCCCCAGTCGACGTCTTCGTCCTTTCTCGAATTTTTTCGAGACACGCCTCTAGCATTGCTGTTACATTTGCTTGCTCCAAAATCCTTTTGCACCTCCTGCTTTAGATTCCCTGCCGTGACAGTTTCAACATACTTGATACTATTGCCACCGTTATCCGCTGTGGTATTAATAGCAACAATGACTCGTTCTTTGCCATATGATTCAACTAGATCATCTAACCGCTCTTTAATAGTAGGTGATACAATTCCAATTGATTTCATATACAATTCGTAAATGGGTTTATTTTTTACTTCATTATCTTTAAACATAGATAGAGGATTTTCATTTTCACGCGCGCGCGTATCTCTCTCTATATTATTTTCTTTTCTTTTCTTTTCTTTTATTAGTTGATTTTGTTGAACATGTGTTAAATTTTGTTGAACATGTGTTAAATTTTGTTTTTTTGCCTTTCGAGATTCCGCACTTTTAAGGCCCGCCAACCTACGTTTTTCGCGGATAGTTTCCTCTTTCACTTTTTTAAACTCAAATCTACGAATTAAGCTGGGTGACCAAAAATATTCGTCATCACAGTCCAATAATTCGTAGTCATGAATCAACAAATAAATTAACAAAAATGAACAAAATGAACACATTGAATTTTGTTCCAACACGTGTTGATTTTTGTTGAACACTTGTTGAACACTTGTTAAAATTTGTTCATTATTCATTCTTAATTCATTATCCAAAGCGACGAATGTATATTTTTTTAGTGGCAATTTATAGTCATCTGCTGCGGCTAATTTTTCAATTAGCATCCACCACCAGGCATATGAAATCATTCCTAATTCTGAAATCATAGCAGCAATTTTAGGATCATTGCTCGCATTGATGTCATGACTAAAATAGTAGGATTGGTTTTTCGCCATTTCTATCACTCTTCATTATCGTTAAACAAACTGTCCTGGGCTCGACGTCCCATAATAAACCTTACGCATTCATCGATTAAGTCTTGAACAGAGATAGCAAATGTAGAGTCTGCATATTCAACATTTAACCAGTCTGTTTTGAACTTAAATTCATTAGGAGTGTTCATATCAGAAACGATACCTTCAACACAGACCTGACTAATAAGACCTTCGATATCGCCATACTTAAATTTGAAGGTGTTTACCAAAAATGGAATTTTAAATTCTTCCAGAAATTCAAAGTTCTTCTTCACAATAGACTGCAGTTTGCTGAATGCTTGCAGCAGTTCAGGACGTGGATCATCCTTAGATTTTAGCGTGAATACATCCGTTAACCCTGTAGCGGATGGTTTTTGATACGCAATGCTAATATCGTTATCTGTGATTGCTATTGATTTAATAATCATAAAGGACTCCTTTCTTGTTCTACGATTACTAATTTACCAGTAGCAGCTTGAACAGCTTGCTTAAATATTTCTGCATCTGAGTTGCTATCTGATAAATGTAGTAGTCGTATATCTTGACACTTAGTTAGGTCCATAGATTTGAGGAATTTAATTACGTTTTCTAGCGAAAAGTGAGATTGAATTAATCGTTCCATTCGCTTTTCGTTTAAATAACCAGCATCTACTTGTTGGTGTAGTATTTCATAGGAATAGTTACATTCAACCATAATGTGATCAATATTCTTAAAAGTATATCGGCAGTAATAGGTGTCGGTAATATATAACAGCTTCTCTTCACCGTCAGAAATCAAAAATCCAACATTAGGAACGTCGTGTTCTAATTCAAAAGGTAGAATACTGAAATTACCTATCGTAAATTGAACCTTAGGCGTAATATAGATAGCTTTGTGATGCCCTGCTACATATAATGCATCTGCAGTATCTTTTAGCATATACACACGATGGCCTAGCTTTAATAGATCATTTACGGCCTTGCTATGGTCGCCGTGTTGATGTGTAATTAATGTGCCGCATAAATGCAGAAAGTTAAACCGGCAATATCTCTGAATGTCTTTAAACGGTAACCCTGCATCCAGTAGCAGCTCATCACCATTTGTTGAAGTTTTGATTCGGTAGCAGTTCCCTTTTGAGCTACTACCGAATGCTTGAATACTAATCACAATTAATCACCAAACATATTGACTGCTTTGCCAGTTTCCGGATTAACGAATTCACTGGTAGAGCTAGCATCGATGTCAATGGCTTCAGAATTTGCATTATTAGCGATAGTTTCTGCTACATCAGATTGAACATCGATAGTTTCACCTTCAAAATCAGGGGTAAGTTCACCATTGTTATCACGAATGACAGCCCCATCGACAGAAATTGCATTAGCCATGCTCTGCATTTCAACAGATAGAATGCCATATTTACTTAACAAACGTTTGAGTACGGTTTTGATGGCCATGGCATCAAAATCTGTTTTCCAAAGACCAAAGCCCCTTTTGTATGTTTGGGAATACTTTATAGCGTGTGCTTCAGCGTCTTCTTTAGACATATATAAATACTTTTCAAAGCCATTAATGAGTTTGAAATAAGCGATGTAGCCAACTACATTATCACCAGTTCGCTCACCTAATTCGAATTCGCCTGTAAGTTTATTATGGTGTTTAATTTCGCCTTCGTAGATTTCACTAGCATTAATAGTCTTATATTGACCTGTGCGCATGGCCAACTGGATATACCCTTTGTAACCCATTTGAAATTGAGCTTCATTAATTTTCTTTTTGCTGTTGTAGAAAGGAACAATATAGGCAAACCCTAAGTTTTGATTAATCGGAAGATCCAAAGTGGCTGCCATCACGCCTGCAGTAATAACTGTAGTAGGGTCTGCTTTCGATAAAAGTTCATTATTATTAGATACAGAAATCAAGCTAGACACAAAGGCCGCTGATTTTTTACCCAAGATTTCATTAAAGCGTTTCTTTACCGACTCACTAGACACCATAGTTTTAAGCGATGGTGTTTGAGTTTGTGCTTTTGTTACTTCGCCCATTATGTACCTCCTATGCCACGTTTTCGCATACAGCGTGGATATCTAAATTAGATAAAATATTATGAATTTCTAAACGGCCCTTTTGAGTCCATTTAGTTGTGATTTTAGAGTCTAAGCGACCATCGCTTCTACAGAATGTAAAAGTCTCGGATTTAGTAAACCCTTTAGACATGTGCTGCTTGTAGAGAATCCATTGATCACCAACCTTACGTTGTAAACCAGCTTCATGTAAGATTTTATTTAATTCTTGAGCACTCATGCCATAGTCAGCAGCAATCTGAGTGATAGTCAAGCAGGATTTACTAGATAAAATCTTATCCACATAATCCTTAACCGGCTTAAATTCTGCAATCTGCTGCTCTTGCTGAGCGACAATAGCTTTTGTTGCATTATGTGATTCTACCTCGTTCGCGTAAGCTCTTAGAGCTTCAGGCAACGACTTTGGAACCGCAAGGGAATATGACCCTGTTTTACGGATGCTAGGAATTACATCATGAGTGACCCATCGTTTAAATGCTTTTAATTTATTAACACGTTCCTGGATATATTCATCACTAACACCTCTAGCTTTTGCTGGTTGTAGCGAAAATAGCAATTGGTATAGTCCACTTTCATTAACTATGGCTACCTCTTGTATTCCACCAGGGGTATTCATTTGCGTATACCCCTTTTCATCTGCATCTAAATCCTGCATAATACGATTTCTGTTTGTCGCGCCAAATACATCGCATACATCTTTTGCAACAAACCAAGGATTTCCATTTTGTTCGATAGCACGAACTTGGCCAAATGTATCATTTTTAAAAATCTGTAAATCAGTCATACCTATACCTCCTTAACGACCAGTTGAGGTTCTGATTCATCAACGATCAACTTAATCGTTTGACTAGTAACTGGAACGAATTCAGTTACTGCTTCTGCATTATCGATGAATACCGGAGCATTCACTTTGTAATAATTTGTCAATGCGTTAATGATATCTAAACCTACATTAATGCGTGCTGCGTTATTCATGCTGCGGTATGGCACCCCTTTATAGGTAGTTTCGCAACATTCTTCAACGTTGCCATTCAACATAACGTTGAACATTTTGAAACGAGCTAGTTTAAACCTTGCATTAATACTTTCTTCAAGCATATTGACCTTGGCTTTTACGAATTCATCCATAAGATATGATGCTTCATCGAGCTTCATTTTTTCTTCGGATAATTCAGCCTGCTTTGCCTCGAGTTCTGACACACGGAGTTCAATACGCTTGATTTCAGCAAACTTATTAAGTTCTTGTTCTAACTTCATTCGTTCTTCTTTATTGGCTGAAATTTTAATCTCGAGTTCAGCAATTTCTTCCGAGTGATCAGAGTTATCATCATCAATCGCCATTTGTAACATGAGCTCCTCTGCTTTTAAATCAGCATATTCAGAGTCATCATTAAGCACCGGTGCAGTTAACATTCCAATCTCTTCGGCTATAGTTTCCTTTAAGAGTTCTTTTGCTTTAATAAGCGCGTCTATTGTTTCCACAGGCTCTAAACTAGAATTTCGTTTTTTGATACCTTCAATATCTTGTTTCTTTAGCTTAATGGAGTGTTCAATCTCTTCTAGTCGTTTAGACTTCTTGAGATTATAATTCGCTTCTGCTTTAGCATAAGCATCTTGAATTTGCTCTGCAGGAAGTTTTTGCCCACATGTTGGACAATGATCATTAACGTCTGCAACAAATGTTTCTGCATTAATCTGACTTCGTTGAATAGTTAATTCTCCAATTACACCTTGAATAAGATTGATGGACGTTTCTGAATCATCTATACGTCGTTTTGTATCCTCGAGCTTAGATGTCAATCTATTGATTTCAGCTACAACAGCATCATATTCGTTAGACTTCAATGAGCATTGTTTTTTATACTCCATCTGCAGTTCTGTTTCACGAGCCATAATCTTACGTTGTACATTTTTTAATTCAGCACGTTTATCAACGAGAGAGTGTCCATTCTGCAATAACGCCTTATCGTTTTCTAACTTTTCTATATCTGCATTTAAAGTATCGATGTTAAGTCGTAACACTTCCGGATTAGCAGTAACTTCAGGCTTACCTCGTAGGGCCTCATCTATACGAACTGGCAACATATCCAATTCTTTATTAATAGCTACCTTTTTAGATGCGACCACTTTTCGATGATCGTCAACGCTATGACCAGATAAGATATCTGTTAAAGCTTTTAATTCATCATGGCTTGCGATAACATCTTCGTCTGAGATATCCCCGCACATTTCCAAGAGTAGTTTTCTACGATTCTGCCATGAATATGTTTCATTGAAGTACAACGGATTAGTAATTAACTTGAAGATGCTTTCATCAACTAAAGAATTTACAATTTCCTTGTATTCCTTTTCTTTCTTAGGTACACCGTCGACAAAATAATCTGTCGTATGCCCTGTGAGAGTTACTTCACCGCCACGAGGGGATGAGTACTTTTCACGATATACTCGCCGTAATTCAATCGTTCCGCCGTCATCTAATGTAAAAGTCCCAACTACCTCGTGATTGACTTTATGGATAGGTTCGCCACCATCCAATGTCTTAATTTCGAAATCAGCCCGATCTAGGCTGTCCTTACCAAAGAGGAGCCAGCACAGACCGTCAAATACAGTTGTTTTACCGGTAGCATTATCACCACGAATTACGACATCGCCTTTTAAATCTAACGTAAAGGACGTTAATCCTTTGAAGTTAAGTAGTTCTAATTTTGTGAGTTTCATATCATTCTCCTATACAACAGTGGCATCTACATCGATGGTATGAGGTTCGATCTTTAATTGATTAGCCCATTTCATTACCGTCGAATTAATCTGAACATTCTTTTTAAGCTTTTCATTAGCAAAGAGTTTCGCCTGCACTAAGTCGAATATTTGACGACCTTTCTTTTTACCCTTATTGGCCAATTCTAAGCACGCAACCGGTTTCATTGCATCATCAGTGACTACCACTATTGCAGTAGTCCCTTTCATAACCCTATCTCGGTATGATCCAACGCAATTTTTTAACCGTTTACCTACAGTCATTAAATCAGCTGCAGTCTTAGGAATCATAAAGTGCATTCCGTTTACATCAGCTTGTAGCTGAGGAATTTCCGGAAGAATTACGTCACCGTACTCTTGTTTGTTGTAAACATTAACTACAACATTATGGAAGTCTTTTAACTTGCAATCAGTATTCCAAACTTGAGCTATATACTTACCATTTATTTGACTGTACATGTTAACGATATCCCTGATATCTGATGCAGTGACATTTAACAAATACCGCAATAAATTTCGTTCGCCATATCGTTTGGAAAGTCCAATCCACATATTAAAGATTTTTTGAGACCTAACACCCATATTCTCATCTAAATGAGCTGCATTAATTATTTTCGCAGATACATCATCAAACCCTTTTTCTCGATTAAGAGTCAATATTGTCCTTCGATTATTTTCATCTTTAAAAACATTCAGCATATCTGATAGCTTAACAATCATAGGGTCATTAACCATCATGCTACGCAATAATTTACTATCAGGAGCTCTATGATAAATTCGCAATGCTTCTAAGAATCCGGTCCCCTTTTTAGTCATAGCTAAAACCGAATCATAAAAATGCAGATCTCTTATAGAACCAATCCAATAGCGTGAAGTCCATTTAATGTTGCTTTTAATAATTTTAGTGACAGCAGGCATGTCAGGAGCGCTGAGCTTTAAGATCATATTAACCAGCATAGAAATCCCATATCCGCCATATTCACTAATCGAATGTGGGATATAAACATCTTTTACTTTATATCCACACTGTTCTGATAAGCGTTTTTCAAACGTTATACGCAGACTTTTGAAGAGTTTGGCCAAATGTTCTTTATTAAATCCATGAACTGCATAGGATTTTCCTATGTATTTTAAAATTGGCATAATCGGATTATCATACTCACGAATATACTCGACTGTGAGCTCATGTTTTCTCTTATCTTCATCGATATAAAAAGCTTTTCTGGCTTTGAAATCAAAACGCAGGACTTCTTTATAAGAGCCATCTTCAGACGTTCCATCCCAAAACAACTGGATACCTTTATATTTAATACGAAGATCGAGAAAGTCTTTGCAATTAACAACTTCAAAAAACATTTCTTTAGGAAATAGCTCCTCATCATCAGATGCAATCACCACTTTATGAACATATGGTTCGGAGCGAGTTCCACAATTAGGGCAAACATAATATTTCGCACCTGTATAATATCCGCAGCCCATGCTATATTTTCGGTTCCATGTGCCACCAAATGTGTGATTGCAATCGCAATGGTGAATTGTTGTATAAGCAGCATCATAATGTTTTTCAATTATGATGCTATCGAACATTTTACTGATGTATAAACTTGACACAGTTTCCACAGAACGCCACCGCCTTAATCATCGAACATGGAAAAGATGTTCGAATTTTCTTCTACACTAGGTTCAGCCGTTGGTTGCGTTTCATCTATAGTTGGTTGGCTATCAACTGGCGCAGACTCTTTAGCTGTTTTAGTCTTACGTGTACGCTTTGGCTTTTCTTCCTTTTTAGGATCTTTCGTTTTTTCTTTAGGAACGTCGGGCAAAGGTTTACACACCACATCAAAGGCCTTTACAATTGCATTGGACGCTTTCATGACATCCTCTGTATATGCGATACCAGCTTGGTATTCTTCAGAGTTGCCAGGGTCCATTTCAATGGCCTTATGTAATATGTCTAGCGACTTTTTACATATATCTGCTTGGCTTTTAAATTGTTGCTTAGCCATATTAAGCCTCCTTTTCTGCCATGATAGATTTCAAATCGGTGATAAGATCATCCGTCAGAGCGTCACTAGATGGACGAGCCACACCATGCTTGCTAAAAATTGCAAGTGCTTTTTTGGCTTTTACCCCATCTTCGCCCATCCATTCACGGAACTTTTTATAAAAGGCTTTTTTATCTACAGGTTCATCACTTACATCCAATGCAGGCTCAGGTTCTGGTTCTGGTTCAAATTTAACCTTTTCTTGAACGACTGGCTGAGGTTGTGATTCTGCTTTAGGCGACGGATCAGCGTCAAGAGGAAGTACTGGAAGGTCGTCATCCGTAATTTCTGGAGTTTTCTGTTTTTCCTGCTTTGTAGCAGGCTCTGCTTTAGGTGCAGTTTCACACATTGCTTTTGTTACTTGTTCAGCAAGGTGCTTTTCATCATGGCAATTGCCGCAGCATTCATGATTCAAAATATAATTCCATTCTGCAATCTGAAGCGCCAAATCTTCAGTATTATTAAAGTTAATAGTTAAAACGTTTTTATTTTCCATGATTAATTCTCCTTAAAATTTAAATAATAGATCGCCATCGACTAATTTACCCTCAACGATTTTAGGGATTCCAATTTCCTGGAGTTTACGAATTACGCTGCGACTTTTGGATATATAAATAGTGTTTTTTTAATTTGTACCGCGGTCGGTTTAATTACATATGGCTCTGTTGCAAGCGCAGGCGCCACACAAATAACTTTATTGTTAACATCTATACCAACCTTGAAATATTCCGGCCCTTTTAATTTTCTGTAAGCTGGCATTGAAAGCTTGATATAGCTATTTGTAGTAACTATAGCTATCTTTTGTAATGATTCGTGCTTACCTTTGTTATCTGCAAAGAAATTAAAGTCAAATACATTTACAGTGGTTTTGGGCTTTATTGATTTTATTTCAGGCATTTTATCTCCTTATCTGGTATAATTTACATAGGATATTTTTTATCTGTGCTCGTTACTCATTGCCGTGAGTGCGAGCATTTTTACTTTTACGGCGAATATGTTCATCGTGGCAATGCTTACATACTCTAATTGCCTTGCGATTTATCTCGTCATAAATGTAGTTATGAGTGTGTGGAATTAACCTAACTCCACATTTAGTACATATTCTAACAGGAGGCCTCATTGTGTTAGCACCCAAATTAGACCATCGAAAAACATAATATAAGCGGCCGTCACGACAAGAATAAATAGCACCCCAATTACATCAATATAATTCATGTTTCACCTCCTATTTGTAATATGGATTGCGGCAGTATTCGCCGCTTTTTCTTACTTGCAGGATGTATGTGGCATCTTCGAAATCTTCAGTATCGACTTCCGCCATATCCTTTTTGTAACCATACATGGATATAGCCAAACCTATGATTGATTGAATGAGGAATTGCATGTATCCTATTTGGTCAAGTTCTAAGGCCCCCATAGAGCCTGCAACGAGGAACGTCCCCACTAACATATAGCTCATTATTCATCCTCCTCGATTCGTTCAGCTGTGATATTATCTACCGTAACGATAATGCGAACTCCTGCAGCGCCGTAAGCACTCATCATAGTTTGCAAGCTATAGATGGTGTTCATAACATCCCCACTGATTTGATTTAAGATGCGCTCGGATTCAATCGCTTTTAGATGTGCGACCATTGCTGTTTCGTTTACTGGAATAGCTTTCATAATTTCATTTCTCCTATAACATCATCATTGATAAAATAGATGCTACTGCAGCAGTAGCAAAGCTTAAATGCATTCCTGCATCAATCCATGTCATGATTTATACCTCCTTTAAACCTTTAAAATAACCAGGATCGTGCCTGAATCCAGAATGATACACAGTCGATACCTGACAGTTTGACATATCGGTACCTTTAACGTATCTGATGGCTTTTCTGATGGCGCTATCAATTAAGCTCGTTTTTAAGTTAGAAAATCTCCAATTCGAGGTGCCCAATTCTTCAAGCTCCATCAGCGCCCATCGTTTTGTATTACATTTTCTGTCTAGGCTATACTGAAATCCACCTACGATTCCTTTAATTACGGATATTGTGTAATGATAGGATGTGTTACTCCAGTTCATGATTTATCCTTCCTATTGAATTCCTGCGGATTTAAACTCCGCATCAACTACTTTCGCATCCCATCCAAGCGAATGGACAAGGAACGTCCTAAACCCTTCTTTGTCAATAACAAAACTACGAGATTTCTTACCTGGCGACTGCCAGGCATATGCAAACGGAAATCGGTCTCTTGCGATTCCCTCTCGGATAGCTGTTAGACTAACACCGAGCACGGTCGACATTTGGGCGACCGAAATCACTTTTTTTAGCATTTACCATCCTCCTGTTAACTTGATTTTAATTCAAGTTTCTAGTCAAAAAAATTTGATCAACTGTACAGCCGAAGTACTCAGCCAGTGCCACTACTTTACTAATGGCCACATTGGATATATCCTTTTCCCACGCATTATACGTAGCAACAGATATGCCAAGATCGGCGGCAACTTGCGCCTGTGTTGCCCCTTTCCGAGCCCTCAACTCGGAAATATAAAATTTGTTTGGCATTACTACCACCTCCTTATCGTGACCTCATAATAACATGAATTAAATTCAAGTGTCAACAATGAATTTGATTTTTTTTCAAGTTTACGATAAAAAATATAAAATCTAATTGAATTTAATTCAAATACATTATATAATTAGTATATAAGTTTGGGAGATCGAGAGGAGGATATTATGAAACTTTCAGATAATATTAGGTACTTTAGGAAATTAAGAAACTTATCACAGGATGAGATTGCTAAACGGCTCGGGTATAAGTCATTTACTACTATTCAGAAATGGGAAACAGGAATGGCCGAGCCACCAGTAGGCAAATTATATGAACTGGCAGATATACTACATGTCAGTATCATGGACCTGCTAAAGGACAATTTAGATGCTGAAGAAGCGTTAACAGTGAGCACGAATTTCTATCACTACGTACCTGCATCTGTATCAGCGGGCGCGTTAACCACGATAGACGCCATTAACTTCATGCCTACTATATCTATCCCTGATTTCATGATAGGGCGCTATGCGGGCAATAAGAACATATTACTTATGGCTGTCAACGGCGAAAGCATGAATAATGTTATCCAAAATGGATCTGTTATTGCTATCTTAACAAATATAGAACTACTAGATATCCATGACGGAGATATTGTAGTTATTAAGAATGGAGGGGATTATACAGTTAAAAGATTCTACAATGACAAACAACATCAAGAATTTGTATTTAAACCTGATAGCTCGGATATGGCATTTCGAGACATCATATTTAGTTACGAGAATACAGATGACTTATACCTGATCGGTAAGGTTGTTATGTACAATGTGACTTTGTAAAAAAATAATAAGGGAGATGTTAGTATGTTAGCTAAGAAAGTAATATGTGGTCTAGGGATATTATTATCCTGTGTAGCTATTAATTATGCGAATTCTGGATTTGTTGATATGACACCGGATACATATGATAAGATATGGGCTATCGGCTCGAATTTCAAACCAGATAGAAAATTAGAAAATCCGGTATTGTACGGCATAGAACTTCGGAGCGGCGGCGGTGGCGCCGCATCGTTAATTACACCGGCCACGATAACGAAATACCTTGCCTATTCAAAAGATGAAAGACTTGTATTCCCTCCTGCGGATTTCAAGAACACGATGTTAAATAATAAGGATTACGTATACATCGCTACGTATGCGCTGCATTTAAAGAATTTGCTTACCGGGGGCGTTATGCCCCAGTTACCTTCTCAACGGTTACTGATTGAGAAAGACGGCCATTATATTATGCCGGCTAAAATGGACACACAAATATACGATATGATGCCCCATAGCTATGCCATTGTGTATTATGCATATCCTAAAAATGTAATTTATAACACTCCTTACACGATTAAATTCATTAATGGTAACGGAGACCGCATCGAAATTCCAATTACCGCCGATAAGCTAAATAATCTTATCGACAAAGAATATAAGCTAGTATATCAAAATAGTGACCCAGAGTAACATTAATAATACCCCTATCACACGATAGGGGTATTTTAGGAGGTATGAAATCATGGCCATGAAACGTGCCAACGGTACAGGCACCGTATATAAGATGAAACATAAGGCTCTACGCAAGCCATATCGAGCCGTGGTGACGCTTGGATATAATTCTGAGGGTAAACCCTTACGAAAATCCATAGGCACCTTTGCGACGCAAAAGGAAGCGTATAATGCATTATCAGCTTATGACGCTAACGCCCCACAATATGAAGTCAAGGATACTACCTTTGGCCAATGCTGGGAATGGATGATTGAAGATAAGACTAGACTGGGAGTTAACCTTGCAAAAAGTGGCTATATTTACAACAAGCCGAAAGTAGAACATTTGATGAGGGTTCCTATCAAGGATATACGATTAACCCACCTACAGGATATTATTGATAGATATAGTGACATGAGCCGCACAGCGTTATCACAAATCAAGACCGTACTGAAATCCACCTTTGATATAGCCATAAAAAACGACATAGTAGATAAGAATTACGCCTCTCTCGTTACCTTGCCTGCTAAGCCTAAATCAGATATGCATAAACCATTTACTCCGGCTGAAATTTATAAGTTATGGGAATTATCTGATACCGACCGTAACGCACGAGTATTATTAACGTGCGTATATACAGGTATGCGCCCAGGTGAAATTCAGAAAATCAAATTAAAGGACGTTCACATCAAGGAGCACTATATGATTGGCGGTATAAAAACTGAAGCTGGGAAGAATCGTATCATACCGATAGCGGATTGTATTATGCCGTTTATAAAAGAATGGTATCGCAAAAGCAGCTTCGAGCGGGGCGAATATCTTATGCCGAGCGATATTCCTAAAAATCTAAGGCCCGCATTGAGCGTGTATTTGAACCGTAAATTCAATGATCACCGGCCGCACGATGCTAGACATACCTGTGCTACATTACTAATTCATATCGGTGTGGCGGAATCTACGGTTAAGACAATATTGGGGCATAGACATTCCGACGTGACTAACCAGGTGTATGTACACAGGGATGCTACCGTGTTAGTAGATGCGGTAAATAAATTACCGTCTCGAGATGAGTTATTGCGAGATGAGTTTCAGGCGTTAACCTATGCTCGAGGTTGAGCAACGGTTGAGCAACCGTATCAGTTTTATCCAATTTTAGACAATTCCAAAAATTAAAAAGCCAGTAAACGCCTATGTTTACTGGCTTTTTAACACTGCAATTTTTGTATTGCACACAGCATATTGTTTAGAGAGTAAAGATGTGTTGTAGTTGAAAGATTTAGAAATAATGAATTATTGTAAAATAGATTTAAAATGTATTAAATTGTATATGCTGTGACAATGCCTGATTATTTATACTTCTCGACTATATTGTTGCCTATATCGTTTATCATTATTTGCCTTAATAGCCATGATCAATGGCTTTAGCGAAAGAAACTCTTCATCACTGAGTCGAAAGGTTCTACCAATACGTTTAATAGGATTACGTGGGCGCCCGGCACCGCGTCTAGATCCACCCCATGCCATATACATACCTCACTTTTCACTTGAAAAACTCCTTCTACCGATAGTATAACCTCGTATACATAAGTATGCAATAGCCATTCACTTTAAACAACCTCTTAACAGCCTATAAATTAGTAATAAACTTCATTTATTAGTAAAATGCATAATCAACAAAACACATATTTATAAGTATTTTTCCCTATTCAACTTGAATTGTAACATTAATGTTGCCAAATATAGATAGATCTCTTTTATAGAATATAGTATTTACAAACCAGTTTATTTCTATATTTTTAGACTATTTAGATACTATCACGTACACATATAGTAAATAGAATTTTAAAATAGAAAAGCAAATTATTTATAAATATGACAATATAGCAAGAATATTTTGATAAACAAAAAAGACTGCGTTTGCAGTCTTTTTTACTATAATAAAAAGTATATGAATTAGCCAAATAGTAAGTGACCTACTTCATAAGCAATAGCGGCAACGATGCCAGATAATGGAATCGTTACAAACCAAGCCATAACCATAGATCTTGCTACCCCCCAGTTAACGGCTTTAATACGTTTAGAAGAGCCTACACCTAGTAAAGAACCACTTACTACATGTGTAGTACTTACAGGCAAATGTAAGAATGTAGCTGTAAAAATAGTAATCGCCGAGTTTAAATCAGCAGCGAACCCATTAATAGTTTCTAGTTTGAAAATCTTGGTACCCATTGTAGAGATAATTTTCCAACCGCCTACAGCAGTACCCATAGCCATTGCAGTAGCACAACAAAGTTTTACCCAAATCGGTACATCTAATGTATCGATGAAACCACCGCTAAGTAAGGTTAATGTGATTATCCCCATCGCTTTTTGTGCATCATTAGAGCCATGAGAAAATGCCATCATAATTGCTGATACAATTTGCATGGATCTAAATCGATCATTTAAAGCAATTGGAGAAAATCTACCGAAAATAAGCAACAATACTTTCATCACAATATAGCCACCAATCATGGCTACAATCGGAGATAAAATAAGAGACAAAAAGATTTTTAAAATCCCCGCCTCATTCAATGCGTCAAATCCTACAGACCAACCCACAGCACCGATGATACCACCAATCAAAGCATGGGATGAGGAACTTGGGATCCCCCAATACCAAGTTAAAAGATTCCATGTAATGGCACCGATAAGAGCTGCAGAAATAATACCACTATCGATAAGAGATGGCGACATTACTATATCACCACCGATAGTCTTTGCAACACCGGTACTAACCATTGCACCCAAAAAATTGAGAGCAGCGGTCATCATAATTGCCTTTTTAGGCTCAATAGCTCGTGTAGAAACGGATGTGGCAATGGCATTCGCCGTATCATGAAAGCCATTGATATAGTCAAAGGCTAATGCTAAAAATACAACTAGCCATACTAAATAATGAGCATCAAGCATACTTCAATACTACCCGGCGGAATGTACCAACCAAATCTTCGCAGCCATCGATTACATCTTCCATAGCGCTAAGGATTTCCTTCCATTTGATAATTTCAATTGGATCTGTACACTCTGTAAAGAGCTTAGCCATTTCTTCATGATAAATATTATCCGCTTCAGACTCAAGTTTCAATACTTGGTGAACACGCCCCTCTACCTTCACATGATCCTTTTTAAGACTACCCATATAACCAATGGATTTGTTGATATGCTTAACGCATTTAACAACAATTTCACTCATGCGAATAGCACCATCACTTGGTTTGCCAACGTGATACATAACCATTTTATCCATGATTTCTTTGATATTATCCAATGTAGTATCCAGTTGGTCAATCAAAAGCTGAATATCCTCACGATCCATTGGAGTGATAAATGTTTTGCGCAAACGCTCTACAGTTTCATTTACTAATTCATCGGCAGCTTTTTCCTTTGTATCAATTTCAAGAAATGCCTCTTCCTTAGAGATATCCCCCTTAAACACGCGTTCCATCATTTCCGCACTTTCATAAGTTAGTGCAGCATGCTTTTCCAAAATACTGAAAAATTTTTCTTCTTTTCCTTTTAATTTAAAAGCCATGAAGATCCTCCCGAACCAGTATTGATTGCTTCTATAATAACAATTTAATTATAGCATACTACAGATAATTCCTAAACCAATTTACCAATCTCTATATTTTAACCCCTATGCGTATATGGCATATATAGAATCTACATCTGTGAAAACTTTTATTGACCATATTTCCACTATATAAAATAGATAAAAAAGCAGATAGCTGACTAACATATCAACTATCTGCTATATATTTCTTAGCTATCTTTGTGCTTTTTATTAACTAATAACCATCAACTCTTAGCTATTAGCTTCCGCCGCCGCTTTAGCCGCCTCTGCCGCCTTTTTCAAATTAGGTACGGATGTAGGGCATGTAGCAGGCGTACAAGCGCCGTTAGGGCCTAAATCTTCAGAACGATTTACAAAGGTAGTATGTAACATATGATGTGCTTTGTGGCTCATTGGTTTGCCATCAAAGAACTCAGCATACAATTTTTGGATATCTGGATTATCACAAGCAGCTTTTACAGTTACTTCTGCATCGCGAGTATACAAGGATGCAATACGAGCTTCACGAGCTTTGTCAGCCATCGGTAATTTAACGCGTGGTTGACCACCACCACCGATACAGCCACCACGACAAGCCATTACTTCAATGAAGTCATAATGGATATTTTCTGCACGCATGCGTTCGATGAACTTACGCAAATTACCTGTACCATGAACTGCCGCTACGTGTAATGTTTTATCGCCAATCACTACGTCTGCTTCGCGAGCACCGTCCATGCCGCGAATAGCTTCGAATGGAATCAATGTTTGAGGTGCATCTTCACCTGTCGCCATTTTGTAAGCCGCACGCATAGCCGCTTCCATAACGCCACCAGTGTTACCGAAAATGATACCACCACCAGAAGCTTCACCCATCAATGGATCGAATGCAGAATCTTCAAGATCATCAAAGTTGATTTCTTCTGCGCGCAACCATTTTGCAAGTTCCCGTGTAGTAATACAGTAGTCTGTATCGCGCATTTCTGGTGTATTCCAGTATTCCGCAGAGGAATTCATTTCATCACGACGAATTTCAAATTTCTTAGCTGTACATGGTGTTACTGCAACGGCAACGATTTGTTTTGCATCAAGGCCCATTTTTTCAGCAAAATATGTTTTTTGTGTAGGCGCTTGCATAGCAATCGGGCTCTTAGCCGTAGATAAGTTTGGCAAGAATTCTGGATAGAATGTTTCCGCAAACTTAACCCAAGCAGGACAACAAGATGTGAATTGAGGCAATACTGTATCGCTATTAATAACGCGTTCTAATAACTCAGATGCTTCTTCCATGATAGTCATGTCCGCACCAAAGTTTGTATCAAGAATATAATCACCACCCAATTTACGAAGAGCAGCCACCATTTTGCCTTCTACAAATGTACCAGCATCAAGACCAAATTCCTCGCCTAAGCCAACACGTACGGCAGGCGCAGTTTGGAAGATGACGATTTTATTAGGGTCAGCAATAGCTGCTTTTACTTTATCAATTTCAGAGCGTTCATTAATAGAATCGAATGGGCAAATAGATGCACATTGACCACAATGAATACAAATTGGATGATCCCCATTTGTTGTTAAATCATAATAATCAAATACACCCATGTCTACAGCACAAGCTTTACGACATAAGGAGCAATTTTTACATTTGGTTAAATCTTGTACTAATGCAATATTTCCGTCTTCAATTGGCACGCGACGGTCTAAAAATTGGTACTTACTCATGAGTTCCTCCTACTTAGGTAACGTTGTTATCGTTAATCGTAGAAATTATACTATACATTGTGAGTTTTATCAATAAACTTACACGTAATTCCTTTGCATAACAGATATTAAAAAATAGCATGATAAAAGGAGTTATAGGCGTTCCTCTAATTCCATCCACCGTTCAGTGAGCGCATCTATTTGAGTCTGTGTTTCTTCTCGTTCCTCCATCAGTGACTGCATTTTTTCATAATCAGTAGCCACTTGGCTTATCATAACATCGAGGCCCTTCACTAAATGTTCTAGCTTAGGCAATTCATCCATAATTTTGGCATACTCCGCTTCTTCTGCTTTATTGAGACCCTTCTTTGGTATTTCTTTGAAAGTATCTGTTTCATCACTAGCTACAACATTATCATTTCCAAGGGTATCTACCCTATTAGATTGATTATCAACAGAGTCATCGCTATCAGCCTCTCCACCTTCTACAGCTCGTACCGCTTTGGAGTTAGCCGGTATATTATCATTTGGCATATAGAATGGGCGCTTGCTGCCACTACTTTCATCAAGAGCATCTTTGTAGTCAGAATACGAGCCATGAACGATTTCAATATGCCCATCGCCTGTAAAGACAAACAGTTTATCCACTACGCGGTCTAGGAAGTACCGATCATGGCAAACGGTGATGATGACGCCACTAAAGGAGTCAAGGAAATCCTCTAATACCTCCAATGTTGGAATATCAAGATCATTCGTCGGTTCGTCCAGCAATAATACGTTAGGGGCGCTCATCAACAATTTTAAGAGGTATAAACGACGACGTTCCCCGCCAGAGAGTTTTCGAATCGGTACACCATGTAATTCTGGGGTAAAAAGGAATCGCTCAAGGATTTGTCCTGCGCTCAATGTAGACCCATCACCGAGTACCATATAAGAGTGGTCCTCACGAATATAATCGAGAACGCGCATATCTTCATCAAATTCAGGTAGCTCTTGTTTAAAATGAGCAATGCGAACGGTCTCACCTTTACCAATAGTGCCTCTCGTCGCTTCGTAGGTGCCATCAAGGATATTCATAAAGGTAGATTTACCAACACCATTGGGTCCTACTATACCGATACGATCATGGCGTACCACGTGATAGGTAAAGTCCTTAATCATAGGACGTTCATCAAAATAAAACTCTAAATGCTCAATATCAAAGATGGTTTTTCCTAAACGTGTCTTCAGCGCAATAGGATCCATTTGATCCGGCCGGCGGGTTTTCTCCATATTCTTTAATTTTTCGTAACGGTCAAGACGAGCCTTTTGTTTTGTAGTTCTAGCCAGAGCACCACGACGTACCCATTCGATTTCTCGTTTTAAAAATTGACGTCGTTTTTCTTCCGTAGCAGCTTCACGAGCCTCTCGATCAGCTTTCAAGGCAATAAATTCTTCATAATTGCCATCGTATTGATACATATGACGATTTGATAGCTCTAAAATACCATTACATACGGAATCGAGGAAATATCTATCATGGGTACTGATTAATAATCCTCCTTGACGTACACTCAAATACGACTCTAGCCAATCAATACTATCTTCATCCAAATGGTTAGTCGGCTCATCTAGTAATAAAAGATCACATGGATATAGCAATGCTTGCCCCAATGCAAGACGACGCTTTTGCCCACCTGACAACATGGCTACCTTCTGTCCCACATCAGGAAAGCCCAGTTTAGATAAAATAATACGCGCCTCTTGTTCTACTTGCCACCCATCTTGTTGATCCATTTGCTCCAATGCATTCATGTAGTTACGAGACAGTTTAGCATCATCACTACCAGACTCTTGCATTTGACGGTACTCACGACTAATACGTTCAAAGGCTTTTACTATCTGTAAGCGAGGATGATCTCCATCAAGAACTGCTTCTAATAAGGTAGATTCCGTATCAAAATCAGGTGTCTGCGCTAAGTAATGGATGCTGGCCTTACCATTACGCTCAATGGTGCCTTTATCAGCTTCCATTCGGCCTGCTAATATTTTTAAAAATGTAGACTTACCCGTTCCGTTGATGCCCACAAGACCTAGTCGTTTTTCCGTTGTAAAAGTAATATTCACCTCTTTAAACAACAGCCTTGTACCATATGATTTCTCTATGTTCTGTAAACTAATAACGTTCATGTTCCGCTCCTATTTTGTAATTCTGTTATTTATTATACTACACATTACCATTGACAGTAACAGGCGCCCTCAGTAGAATAAACGTAACATATATATTCATGAGGAGGTCCACATGGCGACGGATATGGTTTTAGACTTTTATGAAAGTATCAACTTTGAACTTATCGACATTGATGGGTATGACACATTATTTACTGAGCTCTTAGAGGATGGCACTTATGCAACTGTGTCCGATGATGACGGCTATATGCTAGAGGACTTAGAGACACCAATCGTATTCAATGTGTACGACGATAACGACTCCTTCCAATGGAGTGTTACCCTTGATGACTCTTACCAATTAAAAGATTTATTGGATGGTGCAGAAAGTACGGATGCTTTCTTAGTCACATTACAAAAACTTCGAAAAGAACATATTGAACAGTATCAATAGAAAAAAGCGATGGCCCTTTTGGTCATCGCTTTTTCTATATTGGTTAGCTAATTGCCTCTTGAGCTTTCACAAGCTCATCTTGTGCACTACCATCTAAAATTTCAATGAGACTATTTACAATATCAGCAGCCCCATCCACATGCCATTCGCGAGCTCGCTCAGACATTTGTTGAAGTCGCGGAGAATTAATTAACAGTGCAGTTACCACATCTTCTAAGTTATGAATATCACGAGCCCAACGAGCACACCCCCGTTGCTCTAATAGTTCTGCATTTGCCTCTTCCTGCCCTGGGATAGCATTAAAGAATACCATTGGCAATCCGATTGTAACAGCCTCCATACAGGTCAATGCACCAGGTTTTGTAACGAGTAAAGACGATGATTTCATGAGCTCAGAAATATTGGTAGTATAACCATATACGGTGGTCTTCGTCTTCATAGATTCACTAAGGACAACTAACGATTCGTAAAGAGACGTATTTTGTCCCGCTACAACGGTAATTTCACCAATACCATTTACTTCATCTAGATGTTTTAAAGCCGTCTCAAGAGAGCCTAAACCTAGGCCACCACCCATAACAAGAACTTTCACAGGTTCCTCTAAGCTATACTCTTCAATAGCATCACGGAAAAAAGATCGCCGCACTGGAATGCCAGATACATGAATACGAGATTCATCGATACCTGAAGCTACCATTTCAGGTACCATAGATTCTGTTGCAACATAGTAAACATCAATCTGTGGATAAAGCCAAAACTGATGACTACTAAAGTCTGTCATAATAGCCACTAGTGGTACATCTATATGACCTTGACGTTTTAAAATCGATGCCGCCCCACAAGGAAATGGGTGTGTAAAGACCATTACATCTGGCTCTTCTTGTTGTACTAGTTTAAGCATGCGGCTTTTAAGTAGGTACGACAATGCGGTTTGCATAATGGTCCCTCGTTTTTCCCCTTTCGATACGCGATAAATCATATCATAGAGCATGGGGAATACGTCAATCATCTTGATATAGGTACCCTTAATTAAATGCTCTACAGACATAGTTTCTGTATCAAGAAAATCAACATGAGTAATTGATGCTTGTGGCTCTTTTTCTTTCCAATATTCTTCTATGGCTCTTGCGGCTTGCATATGTCCAGTGCCGATTGAGGCAGACACGATGAGAACCTTCCTTGATGTTTCGTTATTCATAATGCACCCTTTCTCTGTGCATTATACCATAAATAGATAAAAAAAAGAGACCTCGAAAGGTCTCTTTCACATCCAATATGGATTATTTTTTGCGTTTTTTAGCTTTTGCAGCGTTAACTTGTTCTTTCAAACCTTTACCAGCTTTGAATGCAGGGGATTTGGAAGCTGCAATTGTGATAGTTTTACCGTTTTGTGGGTTACGGCCTTCACGAGCTGCGCGTTCACGAACTTCGAAAGTACCGAAGCCGATAACTTGTACTTTGCCACCAGCTGCTAATTCTTGAGCTACTGTGTCAAATACAGCTTTTACTGCTTTTTCAGCATCTTTTTTAGTTAATTCAGTTTTTTGTGCAACACTTGCGATTAATTCTGTTTTGTTCATGACAGAACCTCCTTAAAATTACAATACCTTAGAAGTGTATAAACCTCTAGGTTACTTTTCCTGCACTTTAGCCTCCTCCCAAAAAGCATCGAGCTCAGCTAATGAAAAGTCTTCCCATGAGCGATCGCTTTGGTTAACACAAGCTTCTACATGTAAAAAACGCTGTCGGAACTTTGTGTTTGTGCGATTTAGTGCATTTTCACCGCTTATTTTATACCATCTGAATAGATTAATCAAGGAAAAAAGCACATCTCCTGCTTCTTTTTCCATATTTTCTCTATCATTTTGGTCAATAGCCTCCTTAAATTCCCCCATTTCTTCGGAAACTTTAGCCCAAACAGGATCAAGCTCATCCCAGTCAAATCCTAGCTTCGCGGCCTTTTCTTGGAGCTTATAAGCCGCCATTAAAGCAGGTAAACTTTTCGATACACCATCCAATACAGAATTTTGAATATTTTTCTTTTCTTGTGCCTTTAATTCATCCCAAGTGTATGATTTTTCATCATTTTCTGGGCTAAAAACACGAGGATGACGACGAATCATTTTTTCAGCGACATCATTAATTACGTCTTGAAGTGTAAAATGACCAGCCTCCTCTGCCAATTGACTGTGAAAGACAACTTGCAATAATACATCACCTAACTCTTCACGAAGATTAGGCATATCTTTATTATCAATGGCATCTACCACTTCGTAGGTTTCCTCTATAAAATAGCGACGTAAAGATTCATGCGTTTGCTTTTGATCCCAAGGACAGCCATTTGGTGCACGCAAAGTTTTCACTACATCGACTAAAGGTTGAATATCAATATTGTTCTTCATATAGCTTTGCTTCCTCCCTATTGCGTCGAGCTTGTAAGCGCTTGCCTATGATTGGGAAATAGTATATATCATCTTTTACGACAGCTTTAGTAAGCCATAACGATAAACCATATACAAAAATAGCCACTACAATTGCTGCAGCCACAGCTCCACCATTGCCTAATAAATCAACAGTGCTCACATAGATGACTTGTGTAGCACCGCCCATGGCCATAGCAGATACTATTATTTTTAATAACTCTAATGTGTTGAGTACCGAACCTACATATCTTTTTACAAAAATATAATTAATAAGCGCTGCAATAGCAAAGTTTAAATTCGTCGCCCAAGCCGCACCATTAATGCCCAACTCAACACTGCCTGTCAATTCATAATCTAAGAATGTCTTCACTAATAAGCCGATAAAAATCGACACCATAGGAATTACTGTCCTTCCTAACCCTTGTAAAACACCTGCAGTAACCTGCTGCCAACCGAGGAACACAATACTCAAGCTAATAACAGCAATAACAGGCCCTGCGTGGGGTGTTGCATATATTAATTGCGATATTGGCGTAGCTAGTACACAGAGACCAATACAGGCTGGAATCGTAAACATATTAGCAATTTTAATCGCCGTTTCCGCTCGTTTCACGATGCGATGTACATCACCTTGAGTATGGGCCTCAGATACGGCTGGTACAAGACTAGCGGCTAAGGACGTAGTTAGAATAATTGGCAACCCAATCAGAGATGTTGCCATACCCGTTAAATAGCCAAATTGTGTGGTTGCTTCATTGAGATAGTATCCAATATCCATCAATCGTTTTGGAACGATAAATGTATCAATGAGTGATACCATAGGAAGCATAATATTCGCCATAGAAACAGGTATAGCAAGGCTAAACAATCGTTTAACTACGGTGCCATTACTTTCACAAATAGCATTAGGATTCTGTTGTGAAAGCATCTTCTCTCGAACATTGCGTTGTCGGTAGTAAAAATAAATTAATACCAGTAACCCTGCCAATACGCCTGGGAATGTAGCAAAGGTCGCACCACCTGCCGCCAAATGGAGTCCACGATCAATGAAGTAGTATGCCAAACCTACCATAGAAGACACGCGAAAGATTTGTTCAAATACTTGACTCGTACCAGTAGGCACCATATACTGGAAACCTTGGAAATACCCTCTAAAACAGCTCAGGATGGTCACTACAAAAATGGCTGGAGATAATAACTGAATAGCAATTAAAGCACGTGGATCGGTGATGATTTGATTGTCTACGAGCCATTGCGCACTACCATATAAGGCCAAACTAAATACCAGCCCTAATATAGCGAGTACCCTTAAAGATACGGAAAATACTTGTTGTACGCCTCGCATATCATCATTAGCAAGTTTCTCTGCAATCATAATAGATATGGCTACAGGAATACCTGCAGCAGAAATACTAACGATAATTTGATAGATTGGATAGGCCATCATATATAGCCCAATTCCTTCACCACCTAAAATCCGTGCAATAAGAACCTTACTAAACGCACCGATGACCTTCACGATAATACCGGCTAAGGTTAAAATCATGGCTCCTTTTAAAAATCGATTCATAGGCCCTCCTTAGTCGGTGACTTGTGGCTAAGAGCCTTTATCACCGCTTCCGTAATGGTCAAAACAGAACCTTTCATGCCATTAAGATTCACATATAATGTAGCTGGCTTGGTGTCCATAAACTTCATTTTTTTCCATAAATCTTCTCGTACAGCCCCCATGTCCCAATCGGCCATTTTAGAATCGTCATACCAATGGATGGTGAGCTGCTTATCTCTACGGACGATACTCTTAATGCCCAGTAGACGTGCTTGCTCCTTAATTTGAGCAATACGCAACAAACGGTCTACTGGATCGGTTGGTGTACCGAAGCGATCAATGAGCTCATCCGTCATATCGTCGAGTTGCTCTTTAGATTTAATATGTAACAATCGTTGGTATACAGAAATCTTACGAGCACTATCTTTGATATACACATCATCAATAAAAGCATCTACCTCTAAATCGATGGCCGGATCAATAGATATGTCTCGCTCAACTTCTTTATTTTGGGCCTTTGCAATTGCTTCTTCTAACATGCTCACGTACATGCCAAAGCCCACGGATGCGATATTACCATGTTGCTGTGAGCCTAATAGATTACCGGCACCGCGAATCTCTAGATCTCTCATGGCTAACTTAAATCCTGCGCCGAGCTCGGTGAACTCCTCTATGGCTTTCAAACGCTTTTCAGCTGCCTCTGAAAGTATTTTATCTGTCCGATACATAAAGTATGCATAAGCACGTCTACGAGAGCGTCCTACACGGCCTCGCATTTGGTATAGCTGAGATAAACCTAAACGGTCTGCATCATAAATAATGATAGTATTGGCATTAGGAATATCTAAGCCAGTTTCAATGATACTCGTGGACAAGAGTACATCATAATGACCTTCATAGAAATCAGTCATAATCTCCTCAATTTGACGGCCTGTCATCTGTCCATGAGCAACAGCATAACGCAAGCCAGGCAATGCGGATTCTAATAGTTCTCCCATGTGATTAATGGACGCGACACGGTTATATACGAAATAGACCTGTCCACCTCTTGCAAGTTCTCGTTTGATAGCATCTGCTATGAGATTCATATCGTATTCCACCACATAGGTTTGAACAGGCAATCGCTCCTCTGGCGGAGTATTGATAACAGACATTTCTCGAACGCCAACAAGGGACATATGTAAAGTCCGCGGAATCGGTGTAGCACTCAAAGTGAGTACATCGATATTGCTAGCCCACTCTTTCCACTTTTCTTTTTGTGCTACCCCAAAACGTTGCTCCTCATCCACAACAAGCATTCCTAAGTCTTTGAATACCACCTTTTTGTTAAGTAATGAATGAGTTCCAATAAGAACATCAATAGATCCATCCTCTACGCCTTTAAGAATTTGTTTTTTCTCTGATGTAGTTCGGAATCGATTAAGCACATCTACTTTCACCCCAAATGGAGCAAAGCGATTCAAAAAAGTTTGGAAATGTTGCTGTGCTAAAACCGTAGTCGGTACAAGTACTGCCACTTGTTTTCCGCTCATAACAGCCTTAAAAATGGCGCGCATAGCCACTTCCGTTTTACCAAATCCTACATCACCAGCGAGCAGGCGATCCATAGGAACAGGTCTTTCCATGGATTCTTTAATCTCTGCGGTAGCCTGTAATTGGTCTTCCGTTTCCTCATAGGGGAATGCATCTTCAAACTCTTGCTGCCATGGTTGGTCTGGCAAGAATGCAAAACCTTCTGTGATTTCTCGTTGTGCATATATCTCAACGAGTTTATCTGCTAAATCATCAATAGATTTTTTTGCCTTTGAAACAACCTTGCTCCAGTCACGACCACCCATCTTATTAATACGTGGCACATCACCTTCGTTGCCAATATATTTTTGCAGTTGATCTAAATTATTAGCTGGTAAGAACAGTTTGTCCGTTCCAGCATAAGCAATCTCAATATAATCGCGATGAATGCCTTCCGTCTCAATTGTTTTAAGACCAATATACTTACCGATACCATGCATATTATGTACTACATAGTCACCAGTCGTTAAATCTGTAAAATAATTGATTTCTTGGCCCTTTTTAGGCTTATTACGAAGCTTGCGCTTTTGCTGTCCGTAAATATTACCTTCTACGACAACTACGAGATGGCTATTGGGCAATTCAAAACCATCTGTTAATAAGCCCTTTAAAATAACGACGGTGTTTGGCTTTGCTATCCATGTATCACTATGAATAAATGCAATATTCTCCCCTTCAAGGGCGCGCTCAATACCTTCTCGTCGTTGCTGATTATTTAGTACTAGTACCACTTGATGATTTAAACGATGCCATTGTTTAATTTCATCTGTTAATAGGGGAATTTGACGCTCAAAGCTCGTCATCGTCTTCCCTTGAATGCCAATAGGATTAAATCCTGCAAGTCCAATAGAACGTTGTTGCATAAATGTGAAAGCCACTTGATTCGTAGCATCTACAGTGCGTTGTAGTTCATTCCAATCACAATGATTTTTCCGATGTGTAGGATCTTCTTTTAAGAATTTCTTTAACGCCTCTTGAATACGACCTGGCTCGTCATAAATCAAAGTGCCATCTTTCACATAAGATAATAAAGTACTGTCCGCATCACTTTGACCAAGAAAGAAAGGCGTCACCGTATAGGATTCGATTTGTTCAATGGAACGTTGATTCTCAACAGAGAAGAAACGCAATGTATCAATCTCATCTCCAAAGAATTCAATACGAATCGGATGATCACTATTTACAGGATAAATATCCAAAATATCTCCGCGCACAGCAAAATGACCACGTTGTTCCACCTGGTCTACGCGTTCATATCCAATTGTTACGAGCTGTTCAAGAGCTACATCACGTTCAATTGCATCATTCAAAGCAAAATGCAACGATTGCCCCTTTAAATAATGAGGGGATACAACATATTGTGTAACCTCTTCAGCATTGGCAATGACTACTGCCGGCTCTTGCCATGCTAATAATGCTAATGCTCGCATTTGTGCACCTTGATCTTCAAGACTACGTGCTACAGTCGTAAAGTCTACATGATCTGTTATAGGAAATGATTGGACTGGCACATTAGGCCAAAAGAAAGCTAAATCTCGCTCCCACATCTCCTTATGATCCTTATCATGGACTACGATGACTACAGGCTTTTTAAGACCTGCAGAAAAAGATTGGCTTAAGAGGAAACTTTTTTGAGATCCACTAAGACCATATATGACTGACTTTCCCTTACGCTGAAATGCGTTTAGCCCATCCACAAAGGATGGGTTCTGTGAAAGCAGTTTTGTTAATGTATTATTCATACTGCACCATATAGTATTACTATGATTGTATTAATTAAATAGTTCTAACTCATTTATTATAACATATAATGTAGTAGTTAATTCTGTACCTACCCTACTATTAAACTACAAGTGTTTATCGATATGAATATCCACATTAACTACTTAATTTTAGGCAAAAAAAATACACCTCTAAAGGTGCAATAAAGTTGGTGCGGGAGAAGGGACTTGAACCCCCACGCCGTAAGGCGCCAGATCCTAAGTCTGGTGCGTCTGCCAATTCC
>OKWU01000022.1_pt1 | contig 161686 bp, 142 predicted proteins | sample 1607201 | NCBI WGS metagenome assembly OKWU01 (sample SAMN07501055, study PRJEB24779) | human gut metagenome | isolation source: stool | host: human infant | place: USA: Pittsburgh, PA | reverse complement strand
TTCTCCAAAAATTAAAGAACAATTTTCGGAAATTCCTTCTTATTTCTCGGAGTTAAACACTTCTGTCCCGACCTCTTTAAATACCTCCATGGTAGTTCACTTACTTCATAAAATGTAGAGTCACGGTATAAAGCCAATTCGCGAGGACCGATATTACAAAAATAAGCACCATTCAGATCTTTACGACAAATAATGCGGATCTGTCTTAGTCGTGCTAATGTTATCACGGATTTTTTTCAAGGAATCGGCATTTTGATCAAAATTGTGATACATCGTATTTGTATATAAAATATCCATTACCGTTAAGTAACTGATCCGTGAAGCCAAGGATTCCGCACGAAACAAGCCTTCTTCGGTGACGACAATAATTGCTTCGTCGGACAAGCCTGCCAACTCTGAACCGCTGTTACCGGTTAACGTAATCATTTTTGCGTTGGTTTTTTTAACTTGTCGTGCTAGGTTGATTGATTCTTTGGTTTTGCCTGAATGGGAAAAAATAAACACACAATCTTCACTGGTTAATTTTGTGACAAAACTTAACTGCATGTGGTAATCAAAAATGTAGTTGCACCGATAGTTGGTCCGAATGAATTTATGGAAACTATCAAAAGCCACAATCGAGGAGCCACCTTGCCCAAAAAAGTGAAGCGTTTTGGCAGAGTACATCAAAGCCAACACGTTATCTAACAGCTCCTTTGTTAAGAACTGTGTGGCGTTACTGAGGGAATAAATATTGGCTTGTAAGACTTTTTTAGCAATCGTAATACTATCATCATCTGGTGAAATATCATCGGCGCCATTCACGCTATTGACGTTTTGAAAAGTCGGCTGATAATTAGAATTCCTGGCGATATCAATTTTAAATTCTTGGAACCCAGAATAGCCAATCTTTTTTACAAATTGATACACGGAAGATTGGGAGACGCCAATTTCGTTGGCAAGACTTTCTAACGTCATTTGTGTCAATAATGATTCAGAATGAACAAAGTAATCGGAAATTTTCTTTTCTGTGAGGCTCAAATTCGGTTTTTTGATCCGAATCCGTTGATCCAAATAGTGGTTTTTCATTAACACGTTCCTCCAATCTTATTTTTTTAAAAATAAAATGAATGCCTTTTCATTGTTGGTATAGACTGATTATAGTGGAAAAAGAGGACAAATACAATTTCTCTTTTTCTCCACAAAAAAGAAATTCTTTAAAAAAAGCCCAAAAAAAATAAATAATCTTTTTTCTGAAAAATGAAGGGGTCTTGAAAAGACTTCTCTCAACTAAAGAAAGTAGCCAGTAAAAAGAACGTGATACCAAGAGATTTACTTGTGTTTTTTGTATGAAAGCTCCTTAAAAATAAAAACGTTTTACCTTTTGAGCAGGCAAGATTTTTGCTAAAAAATAAAAAATATTTTTTAATTAGTGTAATCGTTTACATTATTTTTTTTATCCTTTATGATTGAAGTATCAAAAGAGGCAGGTGAAAGAAAAATGGACATTGGCTTTATTGGACTTGGGAAAATGGGTTTGAACATGGCATTAAATGTTCACGAACAAGGCTGGCCCATTATTGGCTTTGATGTGACAAAGGAAGCAAGAGCGACTGCTAGAGAGCAGGGGCTTTCCGTTGTAGATTCGTTGCCGGAACTATTGAAAGCGCTTAACAAAAGGAGGGTGATTTTTTTAAGTACCCCCGCTGGTCAGATTACCAATCAATTAGTGGCAGAATTGGTAGAGCAATTAGCACCAGAGGATATCATTGTGGATAGTGGCAATTCAAATTTTCATGATAGTGTTGCGAATGCTCAATTTGCTAAGGAAAAAGGAATTTATTTTATTGATTGTGGTACTTCTGGTGGCATCAAAGGAGCGCGGGAAGGAGCGTGTTTAATGGTTGGCGGTGCGCCTGAAGCTGTCAAAGTGTTAACCCCATTTTTTGAAGATTTAGCTTGTGAACAAGGGTATCTTTATGCTGGGAAATCAGGAGCTGGTCACTATTTGAAAATGGTGCATAACGGGATTGAGTACGTCATGATGCAAGCCATGGGCGAAGGATTCAATTTATTAGAAGCCGCCGAATATGATTTTGCGTTGGAGAAAGTAGCCGATGTGTGGAATCACGGCTCGATTATTGAAGCTCGCTTGATGGGCTTAGCGAAAGAGGTTTTTGCGGAAAATCCTACGTTAACCAATCTAGAAGGGAAAGTGGCAGCAAATGGCGAAGCCAAATGGATGATTGAAGAAGCATTGCGTTTGGAGATGCCCGTCCCAACTACGGCGTTGTCCTTATTTACTCGAAATGAAAGTATGCTAGCAAATCATTTTTCAAACAAAGTGGTCGCTTCTTTGCGACAAGGATTTGGCGGGCATGAAGTCGTAAAAAGTCAGTAAAGGAGTTTAGTCATGTTAAAAAAACAAAAAATTGCCATAGTGAATTCCAGTAGTTTTGGTCAAATTTTTCCTGAACACTTGACGCGCTTAGAAAAAATAGGCACCGTGAAGCATTTTACAGTCGACAGTGAAATTGGTGGCAAAGAGTTAGCGGAACGTTTACAAGGATATACGATTATTATTGCTAGCGTGACGCCATTTTTCACGAAAGAATTTTTTGAACATAAAGATGAATTGTTGCTGATTTCTCGCCATGGCATTGGGTATAACAACATCGATTTAGACGCTGCAAAACAGCACGAGACAATTGTTTCCATCATCCCAGCTTTAGTAGAACGAGATGCCGTGGCGGAAAACAATGTCACAAATTTACTAGCTGTTTTACGGCAAACTGTGGCTGCAGATGCCAGCGTTAAAGCAGATCAATGGGAAAAACGAGCGAATTTTGTCGGTCGGACGTTATTTAACAAAACTGTGGGTGTCATTGGTGTTGGGAACACAGGAAGTTGTGTCGTGGAGACGTTACGAAACGGATTTCGCTGTAACGTGTTAGCGTATGATCCCTATAAATCCGCCACTTATCTGCAAAGTTATGGAGCCAAAAAAGTAGACTTAGATACGTTGCTAGCTTCAGCAGACATCATTTGTTTATGTGCCAATTTAACTGAAGAAAGTTATCACATGATTGGCTCGGCGGAAATTGCCAAGATGAAAGACGGCGTCTATCTTTCCAATAGCGCACGAGGCGCCTTGATTGATGAAGAAGCCATGATTGCCGGCTTAGAATCGGGCAAAATTGCTGGGCTTGGGACAGATGTTTTAGAAGAGGAACCAGGTCGGGAAAATCATCCTTATCTTGCGTTTGAAAATGTAGTAATGACGCCGCACACCTCCGCTTATACCATGGAATGCCTGCAAGCGATGGGAGAAAAATGCGTGCAAGATGTGGAAGACGTGGTGCAAGGTATTTTACCTCAACGGGCAGTGCAAGAAGTCAGTCGTTACGTTAGTTAAGAAGGAGGAGGAGCATGTTAACTGATTTAAAAGTGAAAGTTGGACCGCAATTTTATCGTTACCACGAAGGCGCCTTAGCTTCGGTGCCGTCACTTTTCAAGGAATATCACGCCCAACGAATTTTGGTGGTGCATGGCACCGTATCCTTTGAAAAAGCTCAGCCATTTTTGCCATTCTTGGCAGATTCAGAGTATCAATTCTTCTATCACACTTACACAGGAGAATGTAGTTATTTTGGCGCCGAACAAATTTCACAGCAAATAAAGGAACACCAGATTGACTTTCTTCTGGGAGTCGGCGGCGGTAAGTTAGCCGATTTAGTGGGCTACAGCGCCCATTTAAACAATCTGAATTTTGGCTTGGTCCCCACTTTGGCTAGTAACTGTGCGCCGTGGACACCGTTAGCTGTGATGTATCAAGAAAATGGCGCGGCCGAAGGCAAAACGGAACATTTCTTTCGCCAAGCTGCGTTTTTAATCACTGATCCTAAGTTGCTTCTGGATGCGCCCCGTGATTATTTTGTCGCTGGTTTAGCTGATACGTTAGCGAAATGGTATGAATCAGAGACCATTTTACGCCAAGCCCATTTGCAAGGGGAACCCTTTTTACAATTAGCGGGAGCGACCGCCAAGCTTTCGCAAGAAGCGATTATGCGGGACTCAAAAGCAGCCTTAGCAGCGATGGATGAGGGCAAACTCACGCCTGAATTTGTCCATCTTTCAGAAATTGTTTTCGCTGTTTCTGGATTAGTCGGCGGCTTCGGCGACAAATACGCCCGCAATGCAGCAGCACACGCCATGCATGATGCTATGAGTAAATTTTTACCAAAAAGTCATGACTATTTACATGGCGAAAAAGTAGCTTACGGCATCTTCTATCAATTAGCATTGGAAAAAAGGTGGGCCATCATAGACGCATTAATCCCCTTTTATCAAGAGCTAAACTTGCCCATGTCGTTACGACAAATGGGCCTTTACCCAGAAGAAGAAGCAGTACTCGATGCAATGGTTCAATTTATTGATTCAAAAGAAAAGGTTCATTTAATTCCTATTGAGATTTCGGAAGAACGTTTACGTCAAGGGATTGAAGAGCTAGAAAAGTATATCCAAAACCAAGGATAAGAAGGAGGAACTATGGAAACGTTGAGTGTTTTACAAAGTTTGATAATGGCGCTTTGGGTGGCAGCAATTATGTCCAGATGGCTTGGAGGAGGAGCAACGTTAACGTTGCGTTTCTCGCCCTTAATGACAGGGTTAGTAGCAGGTTTAGTGATGGGCGATGTCCCGAAAGCGATGATTGTCACCGCAGCATTACAAATGATTTACATGGGCGTTTTTTCACCAGGTGGCTCTATGCCAGCAGAACCATCAATTGCGGCAGCGATTGCTGTGCCAGTTGCGTTGCTAGGGAATTTGAAGCCGGAAGCGGCTATCGCCGTAGCGGTTCCTGTCGGTCTTTTAGGGAGTTATTTATATCAATTCCGTTTCTTTATTAACACGTTTTTAGGGAAGTATACCGATCGTGCGGTGGCTGAACTAAATTCTAAAAAAATTGCCCGCTCAATTATCTGGTATCCAACGATTGCCTCATTTATTTTATTCGTTCCATTAGTCTTTTTTGCTCTTTATTTAGGGGCACCAGTCATTGCCGATATTATTAAAGCATTAGAAGGAACCGTTGTGATTCACGTGTTAGAAGTAGTCGGTGGTGGTTTAGCCGCAATTGGGATTGCGACAACGGTCTATGTCATTGGTCGAAAAGATTTCTTGGTTTTCTTTTTCCTTGCATACTTCATGAGTATCGTCTTTAAGTCATTGGAAATTACCATGGTAACGTATGCCATCTTTGGCGTAATTATTGCGTTAATTTTTGTGCAAGTCCAAAAAGGCAAACCTGTAGCAGAAAGTGCTGGTTCCGCCAGTGCCACCACTGATTTTGATGATGATGACGATTACGATGACGGGTTTTAAAAGAAAAAGGAGGAACTGAAATGACGGAAACAACAGAAAAAGTCGTGCCGAAAACAACGAATTTAGCACCAGAAGAAATTACCAATAAAGATGTTACAAAAGCCTATCTCCGTTGGCATTTTGCCAATGAAATTCCCCATTCCTTTGAACGTTACTTGGCGCCTTCGTTATTGTACGCAATGATGCCACTTTTAAAGAAATTGTATAAAGACGATGAACAATTAAAAGCCGCTTATATGCGTCAACTGCTGTTTTTCAATACGCAATTAAGTTGGGGCGGCGGGGTCATTACTGGGTTGATGGCTTCTATGGAACAAGAGCGGGCCAAAGAAGAACATGAAGGCCGCGAAATCATGATGCAAGATGATTTAATGTATAACACCAAAGCTGGCTTGATGGGCGCGTTAGCTGGGATTGGTGATGCGATTGACTCAGGCACGGTTCAATATATTTTTATTGCGATTGCGGTGCCGTGGGCGCAACAAGGTAGCGCATTAGGTGCGATTTTCCCATTTGTGGCGTTTGCCCTTTATCAAGTACTGTTAGGTGTGTTCTTTGCGAGACAATCCTTCAAAATGGGGCGGAATGCCACAGGCTTAATGCAAAGTGCGGGGATTCAAAAAGCTATTGAAATGTTATCTGTTTTAGGGTTGTTCATGATGGGGATTTTAGCTGGTAATTATGTCAAAGTTTCTTCAACTCTTCAATTTAAACTTTCTGGCCGTGAGTTTGTGGTCCAAGATATCCTTGATCAGATTGTCCCAGGACTCTTGCCGCTAGCTGTCGTAATGGGCGTGTATTGGTTCTATACGAAAAAAGGCTTGAAAGTTACGCAAGCATTATTGTGGTTAACAGGTATCCTAATTGTCTTAGCAACAGTCGGTATTTTATAAAAAGAAAAGGACGTGAATCAGATGGGCGTAGTAAATTTAGCAAGAGTAGATGAACGATTAATTCATGGACAAGTGATGGTGACCTTGTCCCAAAAAAGTGGCGTTAATTCCATTTTCGTTGTCGATGAAGTGGTGGCAAAGGATAAATTTATGCGTGATTTATACAAAAGTGCAGGCAGTCGGACAGGACAAAAAACCATTGTCATTACGCCGGAAAAAGCTAAATTTTATTGGGATGAATACCAATTCAAAGAGTACAACTGTATTTTAATCGCTAAAACCGTCTCTGTAATTTATGACTTAGTAAAACACGGAGTCCCTATGAAGGAGTTAAACATCGGCGGTATTGCACAGAAGAATCCAGAAAAAGATTTATTAGTAACCAAATCAGTTTATTTAAACAAAGAAGATGCCAAAAAATTAAAAGAACTACATGAGGTGTATGGCGTAGAAGATATTTATTTCCAAGCAACGCCTTCTGCACCAAAAACTAGTTTAAAAGAGGTTTTAGGCAAATTTAATTTATAAAAAAGGCCAGTCGCTTGAGTCATTGCATGACTGTTTGAAGTAATGACTCAAGCCACTGAATTGAAGGAGGAACTTTTATGTTAGGGATTGTGATTGCTACACACGGTGCACTAAGTGACGGTGCGAAAGACGCAGCTACCGTGATTATGGGCGCAACCGAAAATATCGAAACCGTTAATCTAAATAGTGGAGACGATGTCCAAGCACTAGGCGGACAAATTAAAACAGCGATTGAGAACGTCCAACAAGGGGATGGCGTGTTGGTCATGGTTGACTTATTAAGTGCGAGTCCTTACAATCAGGCAGTTTTGGTGATTAACGAACTCGAACCAGCTCTACAAAAGAAAATCTTTGTGGTGAGTGGTACCAACCTACCAATGGTCTTAGAAGCGATAAACCATCAATTATTGGGCACACCGATTGCTGAAGCGGCGCAAGCGATTGTTGCGCAAGGCAAAGAAAGTGTGCAAGCATGGGATATTTCTATGACTTCCTTTGAGGACGAAGAGGATGAGGACGATGATTTTTAAGAATGTAGTAAAGGGTGAAAGCAATGAAATGGGGATTTAGATGGTACGGAGCGGCAGGCGATGCCATTCCGTTAAAACATATTCGACAGATTCCAGGAATTACTGGTGTTGTCGGTACCTTGTTAAATAAACTACCAGGTGATGTTTGGACAGTAGCCGAAATTCAGGCACTTAAACAATCGGTGGAACAAGAAGGATTAGCACTTTTAGGAATTGAAAGTGTCGCTATTCATGATGCCATTAAAGCGGGGACGGATCAACGAGACCACTATATTGATAATTATCGCCAGACGTTGCGTAACTTGGGGAAATGCGGAATTTCCTTAGTGTGCTACAGTTTCAAGCCTATTTTTGGTTGGGCTAAAACGGACTTGGCGTATGAGAATGAAGATGGCAGCTTATCGTTGTTATTTGATCAAGCTGTGGTAGAGAACATGCAGCCAGAAGACATGTATCAATTGATTCACAGTCAGTCAAAAGGATTCCGGTTACCAGGTTGGGAAGAGGAGCGTTTGCAACAATTTCAAGAATTGAAAGCCATGTATGCCGGCGTAACAGAAGAAGATTTGGTCGAAAATTTGCGCTACTTTTTAGAACGTGTGATTCCTGTCTGTGAAGAAGAAAATATCAAAATGGGGATTCACCCCGATGATCCACCTTGGGAAATTTTTGGTTTGCCAAGAATCACTAAAAATTTAGCGGATTTGAAACGGATCCTTTCCTTAGTGGACTCACCAGCAAATGGGATTACATTTTGTACAGGTTCCCTTGGTGCGGATCCGACGAATGATTTGCCTACTATGATTCGTGAAATAGGTCACAGAATTAATTTTGTTCATTTCCGCAATGTGAAGTATTTAGGTGAGCATCGTTTTGAAGAAACGGCGCATCCTAGTGTCGCTGGTTCGTTAGATATGGCGGAATTAATGCAAGCACTGGTAGACGTAGGGTATGAAGGCGTTATTCGTCCTGACCATGGTCGGGCAATTTGGGATGAAAAAGCGATGCCTGGTTATGGTTTATATGATCGAGCAATGGGGTTGACCTATATTCAAGGACTGTACGAAGCAACCAAAGCCAAACAAAATAGGAAGTGACAGAATGGAAACAAAAGTTGAAAAAAATCAACTGTATCAACAATTAGCAACATGTAAACTTTTACCACTATACACTGCAACAGATTTACGCTATTTGCCACAAGTAGAATCGGTCTTAGTAGAAAACGAATTACCGTTTATTGAAGTCACTTTTCGGAGTCAGCTGGCCTTGCCTGCCATCAAACAACTTGCTGCTTCAGGGAATTTAATAGTAGGCGCAGGAACTGTTAGAACCTTGAAAGAAGCCCAAGAGGCAGTAGCGAACGGTGCACAGTTCATTGTTTCCCCAGCGATTGTTCCAGAAGTCATTGATTTTTGTCTGGCAAATGAGGTGCCTATTTTTCCAGGAACAGCTACGCCTGGGGAGATTCAGCGAGCGCTGGCGTATGGCTTACGAGTGGTTAAATTTTTCCCAGCCGATATTTACGGCGGGTTAAAAGCCATCAAAAGTTTAAGTGGCCCGTTTTATGATGTTCAATTTTTACCAACTGGTGGGATTGATGAAACAAACTTTATAGAGTATGTGGAAGCAGAAGAAGTATTAGCAGTGGGCGGCTCCTTTATTTTATCGGAAAAGATGCTTCAAGAAGATGAAGCTTCGGCACGCCAGCATGTTCAATCTTTACTTACGAAAATCAAAGAACGACAAGCAAAATAAAAAGATGAGGTCGGGACAGAAGCGTTTAACTCCGAGAAATAAGAAGGAATTTCCGAAAATTGTTCTTTAATTTTTGGAGAATTTCGGCTTATTTCCGAAGGAGTTGCTTCTGTTCCCGCCGTTTATTAGTTTTTGAGCGTGGAGCAAAAATCCAAAGTGATTTTTGTCCCACGCTCTCTTTTTTTTCTGTCCAAATACTACTGACATTATTTTAGTTTTCATTTTGTAAAAATAGTATAGGAGAAAAGCAATCAGTTATGTATAATTAGTGAAAGAAGGTTGCGTGAAGTAAAAATAAAAAGGAGAGCAAAGGATGTTAAAAAATGTAGAAGTGTTCTGGCAAAACTTTTTAGATAAACATGAATTAGATATGTTGATGCCCGATGTGTGGATGTTTGGTGATGGCTCTTCTGAGATGGGTAATCGTTTGGGTCAATTGGTTGTTTCTGGTCGTAAGACAGCGACATGTTCTTCTTTAGATATTTATAAGATGGAAGAAGAACAACTCCCTAAAGCTGGTCAATACGACATAATTTTAGATGGTCAGTCTCAACCGCTGGCTATTATTCGAACAACCAAAGTTGAAATTATGCCCATGAATAAGGTCTCAGAATCTTTTGCACAAGCGGAAGGTGAAGGAGATTTGACGCTGGATTATTGGTATGAAGAGCATGCGCGGTTCTTTAAAGAAGAACTGGCCCCCTATCAGCTACAATTTTATCCCGACATGCTGTTAGTTTGCCAAAGTTTTGAAGTGGTGGATCTTTATACAGAAAAAGAATAGACAGAGAAGCGGTGACTGACACGATTGAAACGAGCAGTTGTCGCTTTTTTTACTGATTTTTTGAAAAAGTTGCGTATGTTTATATAGACAGGGTGATAGAAAAGAGATGTGTATTTTAAGTGTCGAGGAAAAGATGGTACAATAACCTAAGGAATACTAACAAGGAGTGAATGTTATGAAAGAAGAATTTTCATATGAAATTTTAGAAGAAGTCGCTGTGTTATCTGAGAATGCTCGTGGCTGGCGTAAAGAATTGAATTTAATTAGTTGGAATGGTCGTCCACCAAAATTTGATTTGCGTGAGTGGGCCCCTGATCACGAAAAAATGGGTAAAGGCATCACCTTAACCAACGAAGAATTTGCTGAATTAAGCAAAACAATTAAATCCATGTAAAAGGAGCACCCTGTCAATGAAAAGTATGACTGGATTTGGAAAAAAGACCATTCAAAATGAAAATTATCAATTGGATGTTGAAGTCAAAAGTGTCAACCAGCGGTTTTTAGATATTCAATTGCGTATGCCAAAGGAACTGAATGCCTATGAACTGGTGATTCGGCAAGTAATCAAACGCACGTTAAAACGTGGACGTGTGGAAGTCTATGTAAATCTCCAAAAAATCGGCAACAATCAAAAAGAAGTGCGCGTGCAGTGGGACTTAATTGATCAATTATTAACTTCGGTAGATCAACATTTAAAGGAAAACTATCCGGAAGCAACGTTTGATGCAGGGGACACGGTCAACCATTTATTAAAGCAAAATGATTTTGTCGAAATAGTGGAAGCAGAAATCGTTGATCAGACATTTGAACCATTTCTTGTTCAAGCATTTGAAGCAGCCATCGCTAGTCTTGACCAAAGCCGTGTGCAAGAAGGAACGCAAATTAAACAAGTCCTGCTTGACTATGTAGCAGTGTTGACCCAATCAATTCAAGAACTGCAAGCGTTTGTGGGCGTTTTTGAACAAGAATACCGTCAACGTTTTGAAGCGAAATTAAACGAATGGTTAGGTAGCCAAGTGGATGAAACACGCTTATTAACAGAAATGGCCATTTTATTGGAAAAAGGCGATATTCATGAAGAATTAGATCGTTTGGATATCCATATTGATAAGTTGCATCAGTTGCTTGACGAAACAGAACCAGTGGGCCGAGAACTAGATTTCTTAATTCAAGAAATGAACCGTGAAGTCAATACGATTGGTTCGAAATCAAGTCCAATTGAAATAAAAAATAGTGTCGTTCAAATGAAAACAACCTTAGAAAAGATTCGTGAACAAATTCAAAATGTCGAATAGAGAAAATGGTTTCGTGTTTTTCCAGAAAACGCTATAATATAGAAGTAACGAATAAATGACAGAGGTGAAAGCAATGACTAAATTTTATGATGTAACCTTTCAAGAATTAAGTGGTCGTTCTGTGGTAAAAACAGAAGTCGCTTCAGACAGAGAACCATTTGACGTCTGGCAAGATGCTTGTGCAAGCTATTCTGAAACAGAATTAAATATCCAAATTAACGAAGACACGTTTGTTACTTTGAATCGTCACTTTGTTGTTCGCATTGACGTGAAAGAAGTTGACGGCCCTGTCGACAAACAAGTTCGTCGTCGCGATGAATTGATGAACGTGGTCAATACGCTTTCTAATATGGGCTTATAAAAAATACCACCAAGCATTTCACGCTTGGTGGTATTTTTTTTTAATTAGAATAAAAGAAACAAGCCAACGGCGCATAGGAAAGAAAGAACTGCGGCACTTAAAAAGATTGTCCGCATGGATGCAGTTTTACTGCTTTCTTTGCCGTGTTTTTTCTGACGTTCTAAACGTTTTTGAAGCTGACGGGTAATTACTGAGAAGATTAGCCCGAAAAGGACTAAAACACTTGTGGCAATCGATTTGGGAATAAAATGATTCGGTTCTGCAACGGTGGTATCCCCAGAACGTTCGTTTGATTCTGACGCAGCTTCCGCTGTTGTTTGTTTTGGCTTAACTTCTTGGTAAGCCACTTTCGGCGCTTGAACAGTACTATTTAACAATGTCAAAGGCGTGTCGACTTGCACCTGCCCTGCTACTAATTTAAAAGTAGGCTGACTGCCTTTGGGAATGACACCGTATAAATCGTTAGCCAAAGTGACTTTTTTGTGATCAATGGTTTGTGGTCCTTTGTCTAAAAGTTTTTTGCGTTCGTATGTCGTATAGGCATAGTCCAGCAAAGCATTCCCAGCAACATGCCGTTCGTATTCACCATCTTGGTTTTGCCAATTACCAACGCCTAAAATGACTTCAATTAAACGGAAATCTCCTTGTTTGACAGTCGCAATATAGTTAAAGCCGCCTGTTGGACTAGAGCCTGTTTTTAAACCATCCACGCCTTGATAACCATACTTAGCGCCTGGTAAAGAATAATTGTACGCTTCAAACGTTTCCTCGTAAGGCGTGCCGACCATTGTTTTCACTACTGGTTTATTGGTGATTTCTAAAATTTCTGGATAATTTTTCAGAAAATGATAGGTTAGTGAAGCTAAATCTCTAGCTGTAGAGACGTTATCGCCATTTGGGTCAATTCCTTGCATTTGATACAGGCCGTTAAAGGCACTTGCTTGCGCCCCACTGCAGTTGTAATAGGTAGTATTTGTCATCCCTAATTCAGCCGCTTTTTGATTCATTAAATGAACAAAGTCAGTAGGCTGGTTCCCTGAAATTAAGTTTGCCAACATGAGAGTCGCCACATTAGAAGAGGGGACAGCAATCATTTTTAACAGTTCACGGACTGGATAAGCAACACCTAACGTAATTTTGTTATTACTAATGGCATATATTTTAGAAATATCGACATCTTTTTGCGTAGCAGTCACAGTCGTATCCATTGTAAATTTTCCTTGCTCCATTGCTTCAAAGGCCAAGTACATGGTCATCACTTTGGCAATACTGGCAGGATTCCACGCTAAATCTGGTTGCTGCGACCAGAGAATTTCTCCAGAATCAGCATCAACAACGATGGCTGCTTTGGGAATGCCATCCGCTTTCAGGGTCGTCCCCATTTTTTTAGCAATCGCGGTAATATCTTCTTCTGCGTGAGTCACAGTAGGTTGGGCAAAAAAGGCCCCACAACTGACAACTAAGCCTAGCAGAAACAATGTAAATGGTTTAATTCGTGCGATGTTTCTCAGTCCTTTCTTATTCACGTTTTTTTCATCCTAAAGGAGTCATCACTTCATTTTACTTAAAAAATGGCTGCCTGTATAGGAATTCTAGGTAATTTGTTTAAAAAAAGAACAAGTTATGAAAGCCAAATTAAAGAAGAAATGTTATTTTTTCAGTGAATCTCCAAGAAAGTCTTGAAAATTGCAGAAAAAAAGTGCAAAATAGAACTAATACTGTGAAATTATGTTTTGAAAGGAAGTCGTTATGTCAGAGCGCGGGTTATTAATCGTATTGTCAGGTCCTTCAGGAGTGGGGAAAGGGACTGTAAGAAAGGCTATTTTCGACAGTGAAGAAAATGATTTTCAATATTCAATCTCAATGACCACTCGGAAACAGCGAGAAGGCGAAGTGGATGGAGTAGATTACTATTTCCGTTCAAGAGAAGAATTTGAAGCGATGATTGAAGCTGGAGAAATGTTGGAATATGCGGAATATGTTGGTAACTATTATGGGACACCATTAACGTATGTTAACCAGACGCTAGATGAAGGCAAAGACGTCTTTTTAGAAATCGAAGTCCAAGGGGCTAAACAAGTCAAAGACAAAGTGCCTGATGGCGTATTTATCTTTTTGACACCCCCCGATTTAGCGGAATTAAAATCAAGAATTATTGGCCGCGGAACAGACGAAATGTCTGTGATTGAAGAACGAATGGCTGTGGCCAGAGAAGAAATCGAAATGATGGCGCTGTATGATTATGCGGTAGTGAATGATGAAGTTCCTTTAGCCGTGCAACGAATTAAAGACATTATCGCGAGTGAGCACTTCCGTGTTGACCGTGTAATTGGAAAATATATTAAAATGTTAGAGGAGATGTAGCCTTATGATGTTAAAACCGTCAATTGACTCATTGTTAAAAGAAGTCCCTTCAAAATATTCTTTGGTTATTTTAGCAAGCAAACGTGCGCATGAATTAGATGAAGGCGTTCAACCAACCGTTGAATCCTTTGATTCTGTAAAAAGTGTAGGTCGTGCGTTAGAAGAAATTGAAGCAGGAACAGTGATCAGTGATCCAAATCCTGAAGAAAAACGCGAACGTCTACGCATTGAACGTGAAGAACGCAAACGCCAACGTGAACAAGAACAAAAAGAATTAGAAAACCGTTTACGTGACGAAAAAAATTAATTGAATGAAAAACAAGCCTATGATTGAAGCTTTCTTCAAGTAAAGGCTTGTTTTTTTGTGATTGCAAATGTTGTGGGATGACTTTTGTGGTATACTGTTTTTGTAGATAAGTTATGACGGTGGCAAGCGCAAAAGAAAATGTGCTTTGCGACGAGAATCGCAATGAAATGAGAATCGTAGGAGCATACTGGAGACCCTTTTGGTGGTGCTTATGAGCATAAGTACTAAAATCTATGAAAGGGGAAAGCCGTATTTGTCCGCATTAGATGTAATCGGACTAATTTTCGACTTTGGTTTATATACCATTGCGTTGATTAGTTTGGTTGTCACTTTGCTAAAAAAGACAAAAAGAAATAACCAGTCATAAACTTTGAACGGTTAACTGGTTATTTCTTTTTAATTAAGTAAAAACTAAGTTACTGTCATGATTCTACAGTTAGAGAGATGGACCAATATCTCTCTTTCAAAATGATTATACCATAAAAAAATGTAGAGTGCTAACACTAGTTAGCAGTGTAAGTTTCAAAGTATTTTAAGAGGATTACTAAAAGCTACTTTCTTAGATCATTTGTTTAGGAAAGCTAGCTTTTTATATTTTAAGGAGAAATTAACTAAGCTTAACAACAACGAGACACACAAGACAAATCAGTCAATCTTTAGTACAATAGGCAAAGAGAATTTACATAAAAAGGAGGACGCACCATGCAAAAAGTAGCCAAAGTTATTGTGGATGTACCAACGATGCAAACCGATCAACCATTCACTTATTTAGTGCCTGAAAATTTAAATGAGCAATTGGCTGTCGGCATGCGTGTAGAAGTGCCTTTTGGTAACGGTAATCGGCATGTTCAAGGGTTTGTTTTAGCCATTGAACCAATGGCTGCAGCGGTTCTTGACGAAACCAATGTTCAGTTGAAAGAACTAGTGGCGGTGTTGGATTTAAAACCTGTCTTAAATACAGAAATGTTGGCTTTAGCTGATTATATGAAGGAAAAAACGTTTGCTTTTAAAATCACTTGTTTGCAAACCATGTTGCCTAGCGTAATGCGTGCCGATTACCAAAAATATATTTATTTAACGGATGAGCTTTCTGAAGAATTACAAGATCAGTTATTTTATGGTTTAGAGGAAATTTCGTGGGACCAAGCGCAAGAACGTGGGCTTTTGCCTCAACTAATGGCGTTGCGTAAACAGCAAAAAGTCGATATTCGCTACGAAGTTACGACGAGAAATAAAGTCAAAATGGTCCGCTTCATTCAAGCCGCTAAGGAATTTGAACAATTAGAGGAAATTCGTTTGGGTTTACGCAAGGGAGCTAAGAAGAAGGAGCAACTTCTTTACTATTTACAACGCTTGGGCACTGAAAAAATCACCGCTGTGAAGGAAATGAAAGAATTAGGTTTCAGTACCGCGCTTTTAAATGAAGCGGCCAAAAACGGCTGGTTAACGTTCATTGAAAAAGAGGCGTATCGTGATCCGTTTGCTAATCAGACGTTTGAAAAAACGACTGCGTTATCTTTGAATGCAGAACAACAGGTGGCTGTGGAAACAATCTTACAATCGGTCCAAGAACAGCAAAGCCAAACCTACTTATTGGAAGGTATTACAGGAAGCGGGAAAACAGAAGTTTATCTACAGGTCATTGCAGAAGTTCTTAACCAAGGCAAAACAGCCATTATGCTTGTCCCTGAAATTTCTTTAACTCCGCAAATGGTGCAACGCTTTAAAAGTCGCTTTGGCGAACATGTTGCTGTAATGCACAGTGGCTTATCGCAAGGTGAAAAATACGATGAGTGGCGGAAGATCGAACGAGGAGAAGCGGAAGTGGTGGTTGGCGCGCGTTCAGCCATTTTTGCGCCAATCGAAAACATCGGTGTGATCATTATTGATGAAGAACACGAGGCAAGTTATAAACAAGAAGAAACCCCCCGCTACCACGCGAGAGATTTAGCGATTTGGCGTTCGGAGTACCATCATTGCCCTGTTGTTTTAGGTAGTGCCACGCCGTCCTTGGAATCACGCGCTCGCGCACAAAAAAATGTTTATCAGCGGTTACGATTAACACAGCGTGCCAATCAAGCGGCAACCTTGCCTACGATTGATGTAGTGGATATGCGGCAAGAAGTAGAAAATGGCAATGTCTCTTCTTTTTCCATGTCGTTGCAAGAAAAACTCCAAGAACGCTTAGAGAAAAACGAACAAAGTGTTCTCCTACTTAATCGCCGTGGCTATTCGTCATTTGTGATGTGTCGCGATTGTGGCTATGTGTTGCCGTGTCCGAATTGTGATATTTCCTTGACTTTGCATATGGATAGTAAAACAATGAAATGTCATTATTGTGGGCATGAAGAACGGATTCCTTATCGCTGTCCTAACTGTGGCCAAGATAAAATTCGCTACTACGGAACAGGCACACAAAAAGTAGAAGAAGAATTACAAACGTTGTTACCAGACAGTCGTATTCTCCGAATGGATGTTGATACGACCCGTCGCAAAGGTGCGCATGAAAAGATTTTGCGAACATTTGGTGAAGGACAAGCGGATATCTTATTAGGCACACAAATGATTGCCAAAGGACTGGACTTTCCAAATGTGACGTTAGTCGGTGTCTTAAATGCTGATACCGCCTTGAATTTACCCGATTTTCGTTCCAGTGAACGGACCTTCCAGTTATTGACACAGGTCAGCGGTCGAGCTGGTCGAGCTGAAAAACCGGGGGAAGTCATCATTCAATCTTTTAACCCCGAGCATTATGCGATACAATTGGCAAAAGCCCAAGATTATGAAGATTTTTATACAAAAGAAATGTATATTCGTCATCGTGGGGATTATCCGCCGTACTATTTTACGGTCCAAATTACGGCTAGCCATCCTGAAGAAAATGAAGCAGCGAAACAAATGTTTCAAATTGCGACGAAATTAAAACAAGGCTTATCGCCGCAAGCTATTTTGTTGGGACCAACGCCCAACGCAATTATGCGTGTCAATAATCGATACTTTTATCAAGTGATTATCAAGTATAAACAAGAACCAATGCTTCAACCATTATTGAAAGAAATTTTAACCGATACACAACGAGCAACGGCTCGTGGCTTAAAGCTTTCCATTGATGCAGAACCCATGAATTTTATTTAAAAAATACAGCTTTGAAAGGAGCACTTATGCGCTATCCAGTTGTGATTCACCCGAACGAACACTTAAAAATGAAGGCTCAACCTGTGACGATTATTACCGATGAAATTGTGCAGTTACTAGAGGATATGTATGAAACAATGCTGGCCCATGATGGGATTGGCTTAGCAGCCCCGCAAATTGGCAAAAATTTGCAAATGGCAGTAATTGAAATTGATGAAGAATCTGGTCGTTTTGAACTAATTAATCCAGTGATTATTGAAAAAAAGGGAACCAGTATTGATGTGGAAGGCTGTTTAAGTATTCCAGAAACATATGGAACCGTTGAACGAGCAGATGAAGTGACTGTCCGTTATTTTGACCGTGAAGGTGAAGAAATGGAAGTTACGGCTTACGGCTATTTAGCTCGAGCTTTTCAACACGAAATTGATCATTTGAACGGCGAGTTATTTATCGATAAAATGATTGAGAAAATTGCACCAGAAGATTTAGAAGCGTATATGGAGGAACATTTTGATGACTAAAATTGTATTTATGGGCACACCAGCCTTTTCTGTTCCGATTTTAGAAAGTTTAATCGAGGCAGGCTATGACGTTCAAGCGGTTGTCACGCAACCAGATCGACCAGTTGGCCGAAAAAAAGTGATTACCCCAACGCCTGTCAAAGAAGCAGCTTTAAAACATAACTTATTAGTCTTACAACCAGAGAAAATTTCAGGTTCTCCTGAAATGGAAAAAGTGATTGACTTAGCACCAGATTTAATTGTGACAGCAGCCTTTGGACAATTTTTACCAGAGAAAATTTTAAAAGCGCCCAAACTAGGTGCGATTAATGTCCATGCCTCACTTTTACCAAAATATCGTGGCGGCGCACCTGTACATTACTCGATTATTGAAGGAGAAAAAGAAACAGGCGTCACGATTATGGAAATGGTGAAAAAAATGGATGCTGGCGCGATTTTATCGCAACGTGCAATTCCGATTACGAAACAAGACGATGTAGGCACCATGTTTGAAAAATTAAGCATTCTAGGAAAAGAACTTTTATTAGAGACGTTACCTAAGCTAATTGCTGGCGAAATCACGCCTATTCCACAAGTGGAAGAAGAGGCTACTTTTTCACCAAATATTACCCGGGAACAAGAACGAATTGACTGGCAAAAAACTGCTGAGGCAATTGATAACCAAGTGCGTGGTATGCGTCCTTGGCCAACAGCGTTCACAACCTATCAAGGGACCAACTGGAAAATTTGGGCAGTGACACCACTGACTGAAACAACAACCAGCGCCCCAGGAACGATTATCCAACGTAGTAAAAAAGCGCTATGGATTGCTTGTGGCGAAGGGACAGTTCTTCAAATTGATCGCCTGCAACCAGCAGGTAAAGGTCAATTAACGATTCAAGAATTTTTAAATGGCGTTGGTCAAAATGTCGCAGAAAAAGATAAGGTGGACTAACAAAAATGGCTGAAAAAATCCCCAAGAAATTAAAACGTTCTGTTCGATACGTTGCTTTAGAAACCATCGAACGTGTGGATAAAGGTGGGGCGTACTCCAATCTTTTACTTAATGAAATGATGACAAAATCAGAACTAAGCGAGAAAGATGGCCGCTTGTTTACAGAACTTGTCTACGGCACAATTAGTCGCAAATTATTGTTGGAATACTACTTAACACCATTTGTTAAGAAACCGCAAAAAGTCGATAATTGGGTGAAAAATTTATTGATTTTATCGTTATATCAATTACTTTATTTAGATAAAGTGCCTGATCATGCAGTCATTAATGAAGCGGTTGAAATTGGCAAACGTCGTGGCAATCCTGGGATTGGTAAATTCGTGAATGGCGTGCTGCGGGCGTTCCAACGAAATGGAGCACCTAGTTTGGCCGCAATTAGCGATCCAGTTGATCGTTTAGCAACGGAAATTAGCATGCCACGTTGGTTAACAGAAAAATTGCTTGCCCAATTAGGCGAAGAAGAAACACGGCAGTTAGGCTTGTCATTATTTGAAAAAAGCCATGCGAGTGGCCGAGTAAACACACGGTTTATTTCACGAGAAGAAGCGCTGGAAGAATTACAAGAAACAGGGATTGCCGCGAAGGAAAGTCAACTTTCCCCTTATGGTGTTGTCGCTGAAAAAGGCTACTTAGCTGGCAGTGAACTGTTTATTAACGGTTGTTTAACCATTCAAGATGAAAGCTCTATGCTCGTGGCTCCAGCGATGCAAATTGAACCGCATCATCGTGTCTTGGATGCTTGTGCGGCTCCTGGTGGCAAAACGACTCATATCGCAACTTTTTTAGAGGCTGAAGCAGGTGGTCGTGTGACTTCTTTAGATATTCATGCGCACAAAATTAAGCTAATTAATGAAAATGCGCAACGCCTCCACGTGGCGGATGTCGTCCAAGCAGAAAAGCTTGATGCGCGACAAGTGGCCGAAGAATTTCCCGCAGAAACCTTTGATCGGATTTTAGTTGATGCACCATGTTCAGGCTTAGGGCTGATGCGCCGTAAACCAGACATTAAATACCATAAAACGGCCAATGATTTTCAAAATTTACCTAAAATTCAGTTAGAAATCTTAGAAAGTGTTGCCCCAACACTAAAACAATGGGGTATAATGGTCTATAGCACTTGTACTATTACGCCAGAAGAAAATCAGGAAGTGGTGGCAGCCTTTTTAGCCAAACACCCTGAATTTGAAAAAATTGAAATTGTTGCAAATGAAAACGTCCAAGCAGTAGTAAAAGAGCAAGAACTGGTTCTGTATCCCCATCAATACATGACAGATGGCTTCTTTATTTGCTGTATGCGGAAAGTTAGTTCAAATGAGGTGAAATAATTTGGAAATCAACGTTCAATCAGATGTCGGTCGCAAAAGAAATACGAACCAAGATTATGCCAACGTTTTTGAGAACCAACAACACATAACCTTTGCTGTTTTAGCAGATGGCATGGGTGGCCACCAAGCAGGTGATGTCGCTAGCCAAATGGCAGTCAATAATTTAGGTGAGAGTTGGTCCAATGCGTCTGTCGACTCAGCTGAAAAATCTGCACAGTGGTTAATTCAAGCAATTCAAAAGGAAAATGAAAAAATTTATGAACGCGGACAATCGAAACCAGAGTATTTAGGAATGGGGACAACCGTGGTTGGTGCCATTCTTTTACCGGATTCATTTGTCTTAGCAAATGTGGGGGACAGTCGTGCTTATTTAGTTCGTGACCAACACATGTTACAATTAACAGAAGACCATTCTTTAGTGAATGAACTAGTAAAATCAGGGGAGATTACTCGTGAGATGGCTGCAAATCATCCACGAAAAAATGTCCTAACACGTTCTTTGGGAATGCCTGGCACTGTCGAAGTCGATGTAACCAATCATGAATGGCTGCCTAATGACTATTTACTGTTATGTTCGGACGGTTTAACCAATATGGTTCCTGAGACAAAAATTTTAGAAATTTTAGAGACGTCAGATCCCTTAGAATCCAAATTAAGCCAACTCGTTGCCCAAGCAAATGAAGCGGGTGGTTTAGATAACATTACCGTGTTAGTGATACACTTTGACGAACAGAAGGAGGAAAACCAATGATAGAAATCGGCAAGAAGCTGAATGGTCGATATCACATTATTGGCAGCATCGGAAGCGGCGGCATGGCCAACGTCTATTTAGCACACGATTTAATTTTAGACCGAGACGTTGCAGTAAAAGTCTTGCGCTTTGACTTCCAAAACGATCAAGCCGCCATCCGACGTTTTCAGCGTGAAGCACTAGCCGCAACTGAGCTGGTTCACCCGAATATCGTCAGTGTGTACGATGTAGGCGAAGAAGATGGACTACAATATTTAGTCATGGAATATGTGAAAGGAATGGACTTAAAACGGTACATCCAAACGCATTTCCCAATTCCTTATTCCACAGTTGTGGACATTACGCAACAAATTTTATCTGCTGTCGCAATGGCACATGAACATAGAATTATTCACCGGGATTTAAAACCGCAAAACATTCTGATTGACGAACACGGCACAGTCAAAATTACTGACTTTGGGATTGCGATTGCCTTGTCAGAAACGTCAATTACGCAAACGAACACAATGTTAGGTTCGGTGCATTACTTATCGCCAGAACAAGCACGCGGAAGCATGGCGACTAACCAATCAGATATTTACGCTGTGGGAATTATTCTCTATGAAATGCTAACGGGGAATGTACCTTTTGATGGTGAATCAGCCGTAACGATTGCCTTAAAACATTTTCAAGAAGAAATTCCCTCTGTTAAAATGTTTGATCCAGGGATTCCTCAATCATTGGAAAATGTGGTTCGTCACGCAACCGCAAAAGACCCAAGCGATCGCTACAAAACAGCGAATGAGATGGCAGAAGACTTATACACGTCCTTGTCAGCCAGTCGTTTAAACGAACCTGCGTGGGAACCAACGGCTTTATTAGGAGAAACGAAAGTATTAACTCCGATTCCCGAAGACATCGCTGAACCGGAAGAGACAACGCCTGTCGAAGTCCCAGAAGATATCGCAGATGACATTTTAGCTGAACAACCACCGAAGAAAAACCGCAAAAAATTGTGGATTGGCTTAGCAATTGCGGCATTAATTGCTTTAGCAATAGGTGGCTTAGCCTTTGCAATGTCGGGTGGTAAAGACGTTGAAGTTCCTGATGTTACAAATGAAACGAAAGCGGACGCTTCACAAGCGCTACAAAGTGCCGGGCTGAAAGTCGATAGTGAAACCAAAAAAATTCCCGATGATAAGATTGAAGAAGGCAAGGTGGTCAAAACAGACCCCGAAGCAAAATCATCTGTGAAAAAAGGCCGATCTGTTACTTTGTACATCAGCTCTGGAACAGAAAAAATTGAGATGGCCGATTATACAAACGAATCGTATGAATCTGCTGTCGAAGCCTTGAAAAAACTAGGGTTTTCAGAAGACCAAATTACAACGAAAAAAGAATACAGTGATTCTGTGTCTACAGATAACATTATTAAACAAAAACCAGCTGCAGGTAAAAAAGTTGATCCGAAAAAAGACAAAGTCACTTTAACGGTCAGTGAAGGACCAGAAGCGGTTACTTTGCCTAGTTACGCCGGTTATTCTTACACAAATGCAGTAAATGCATTGGCACAATTAGGTATTTCTGAATCTCAAATTACGCGTGTCGACCAAGCAAGCGATACGGTAGAACCAGGTTTAGTCATTACGCAAGACCCCGCACCAGGTGGCACCGTGACACCTAAAAATGGCCAAGTGACGTTATATGTAAGTAAAGGTAGCGACAAAGTGACACTTTCTGATTATAGCGGAATTTCTTACGATAATGCGGTAAGTCGCTTAATTGCTTTAGGTATCCCAGAATCTCAAATTAAACGAGTGGACGAAGAAAGCGACAAGGTTGAAAAAGATACCGTGATTAGTCAAGAACCAGCTTCTGGTACCGCTGTTGATCCGAAAAATGACACGATTACTTTACATGTCAGCAAAGGCAGTGACTCAGTAACTGTTCCTGATATTTCAGGTTATTCGCCAAAAGCTGCAGAAGACAGCATCAATAACGCTGGCCTTAAAATCAATGAACAAGGATTATCTGGCTCTGGCGATGGCCAAGTCGTTGAACGAACTAGCCCATCCGCTGGCAGCAAAGTCAAAAAAGGCGACTCTGTTACAGTTTATTATTCAAAAGCAAATGATTCAAAAAGCACCACTAGTGAAAGTAGTACGAGTAATTAAGACAAGAGGTTGGGACAGGAGGGTTTAGCTTCAAGAACCAAGTAGGTACTGTTTAACATCTATTTGCTTTTCAAATAGTGTTTCTCAGCAATAAGAAGAAGCTGTTCCTGTCCCGCCGTTTATCTTAAGATTTAAGTCTAGGAAGGTAAGTCATTTCGACTTATGTCCTAGGCTCTTTTTAATTAATAGAATCGAGAGGCTCCCTTGATTTCTCTGCCACTATCCTGTATATTCGAAAGTAGTTAGGAGTGGTTTATCTGAAAGGTCAAATCAGAAAAGCGTTAAGCGGTTTTTATTATGTATACGCAGATGGAGAAACATATCAAACAAGAGCGCGAGGGAATTTTCGTAATCGAAAAATTACGCCACTCGTGGGAGATGAAGTACTTTTTGAAAGCGATAATTTAACAGATGGTTATGTGTTGGAAATTTTACCAAGACGAAATGAATTAGTGCGCCCGCCTGTTGCAAATGTGGATCTAGGTGTGGTTGTCATGAGTATGGTTTCGCCAAATTTTTCGTTTAATTTGTTGGATCGTTTCTTAGTCAGCTTAGAGTATAAGGATATAGAACCAGTTATTTATTTAACGAAAGTTGATCTATTAGATGAGCCGCAACGTCAAGAAGTCACTGAAATTAAACAGATTTATGAAGCGTTAGGTTATGCGGTAATCGCTTCGGAAGACGTAGAAGCCACCAAAGAATTAGAACGCTTTTTCCCAGAACGATTGACTGTTTTTATGGGACAATCAGGCGCTGGAAAATCAACATTGTTGAATCAAATTTCACCAGAATTACAACTAGCAACTGCGGAAATTTCCCAATCTTTAGGACGGGGCAAACATACGACCCGTCACGTGGAATTGATTCCGTTATACGACGGTTTGGTTGCTGATACACCAGGATTTAGTGCCATCGATTTCTTGGAGATGGAAGCAGTGGAATTACCAAAGCAATTTCCTGAATTTGTTGCCGCGGCCTCTCACTGTAAGTTTCGTGAATGTATGCACCACAAAGAACCTGGTTGTGAAGTGAAACGTCAAGTGGAAGCGGGAACCATTGCGACGAGTCGTTACGAAAATTATTTACAGTTTTTAATGGAAATCGAGAATCGACGACCTGTTTATAAGAAAAAATCATAGCAAATATAAAGGGAGCGAGCCAAATGAAACTAGCACCATCCATTTTAAGTGCCGATTTTGCCAATTTAGAAAGAGATATCCGTTTAGTAGAAGAATTAGGAGCAGATTATATTCATGTTGATGTCATGGACGGTCAATTTGTGCCCAACATTACCTTAGGACCGAATATCGTTTCAGCGATTCGTCCAGTGACAAAACTACCATTGGATGTTCATTTGATGATTGTACAACCTGAAAATTATATCAATGCTTTTGCGGAAGCTGGTGCGGATATTATTACCGTCCATCAAGAAGCAACACCCCATATTCATCGTGCCTTACAAATGATTAAAAATGCAGGTGTGAAAGCTGGCGTAACCATCAATCCTGGGACACCACTTTCGATGATTGAAAATGTATTAGACTTAGCAGACCAAGTCTTGGTAATGACTGTCAATCCAGGCTTTGGCGGACAATCATTTATTGAAAACTCACTAGAAAAAATTGCTCAATTAAAAGAATGGAAAGAAACAAAAGGATACACCTATGAAATTGAAGTCGATGGCGGGATTGTTCCTGAAACTGCCGCACGTTGCAAAGAAGCTGGTGCGGAAGTGTTTGTTGCAGGCTCCTACATTTATAATGCTGAAAATCCTCAAGAACGAATCGATGCACTGAGAGCAGTGCTAGACAAATGAGTCGTGTCTTACTGGTAGCTGGGGGCAATCCAAGTGATTGGCCAACCATTGAACCAGCTACGTATGATTATTTCGTAGGTATTGATCGCGGCTGTCTCCATTTATTAGAGGTCGATTTACCGTTACAATTAGCGGTGGGCGATTTTGATTCATTATCACGAGAAGAATACCATTTTGTCCAAGAAACTGCCGAAACACTCATTCAAGCACCTGCTGAAAAAGATGATACAGATACACAATTAGCGCTTCAAGAAGCTTTACAACGATTTCCACAAGCAGAGATGACGATTATCGGTGCGACAGGGGGCAGAATTGACCACCTGTTAGCCAATCTTTGGTTACCCTTTGAACCACGATTTCAAGGCGTACTTCGTCAAATCCGTCTATGCGATCGTCAAAATAGCATCCAGTATTACGCCCCTGGTTCGTATATCGTACCGAAAGAGCCAGATAAAGAATATCTGGCCTACTGCTGTTTGACGCCTGTAGAAAACTTGACGCTACGACGCAGTAAATATTTATTAACCAATCAAGATGTTCCTTACCCAACATCGTATGCAAGTAATGAATTTATCGAAGAAGCCGCTGCTTTTTCCTTCGATGCAGGGATGATTGCAGTTATTCAAAGTAAAGACAAGTAAAAAGAAGTTGGACCTTCATCAAAGTGATGAAGGTCCAACTTCTTTTTTTTTGCAATAAAAAAAGCCGAACAACGAACGTCCAGCTTTGCTTATTTAAGTTTATTAAACACGTTCGATTTTACCAGATTTCAAAGCACGAGTTGACACCCAAACTTTTTTAGGTTTACCATCGATTAATACGCGAACTTTTTGTAAGTTAGGTTTCACAGTGCGTTTTGTTGAGTTCATCGCATGTGAACGGTTATTACCACTTGAAGTCTTACGACCAGTGAAGTAACATACTTTTGCCATTTTAAGTTTCCTCCTTTGCCTTGATCTTGGAGCGATAATATTCAGCTCATACTAACTTAATTTATCATATTAGGCACTGATTTGCAAGAAGATTTTTTTCTATGATTTGACTTTAGCAATCAAAAAGAGTAAATTGAAATCTTGCTAGAATGTTCACTTAGAAGTGGAAGAATGAAAATATCTGACGAACTTCCTTTTAATTAAAGGCTGGATATGATAAAATGTTATGGAAGAAAATAGGGCGAATGTGCTCTTATAAGGAGGCTTTCATCAATGGCTGTAAAAATTCAAACACCCGCAGGTACCATTGAGATTACCAATGATGTGATCGCTACAGTAGTTGGCGGAGCTGCGACAGATATTTACGGAATTGTCGGAATGGCAAGCAAAAATCAAATTAAAGATAACTTAAACGATATTTTACGTCGTGAGAATTACTCACGTGGTGTCGTTGTTCGTCAAGAAGACAACGGAATCGCAGTGGATGTCTACACGATTGTTAGTTATGGTACAAAAATTTCTGAAGTTTCTCGTAACGTCCAAGAAAAAGTAAAATATAATCTTGAAACATTATTAGGTGTCACTGCGAATTCAGTTAACGTTTTTGTTCAAGGAGTTCGTGTATTACCGGATTAGAGGTAGTGTACTGTCAACGATGCAATTGCACAAGGAAGTCGTGTGTTGCCGTTAGCGGTAAATCTGAAGGAGGATTTTTTAGGTGAATGTAACAGAAATCAGCGCAGGTCAGTTCCAGGAAATGGTCCAGGCAGGTGCGACTCGTCTGCACACAAATGCAGAATATGTCAACTCATTAAACGTTTTCCCTGTACCCGATGGTGATACAGGAACAAATATGAACTTATCAATGACCAGTGGTGCAAAGGCTGTGGCCGATTCTCGCTCTGAAAAAGTAGGAGAATTAGCAGGTGCGTTATCCAAAGGGTTATTAATGGGTGCTCGTGGAAACTCTGGGGTTATTTTATCTCAATTATTCCGCGGCTTCTCAAAACAAATTCCTGAGGTTACAACATTAAATGCCAAAGACTTGGCCGCTGCCTTTACACATGGTGTAGAAACAGCGTATAAAGCAGTGATGAAACCCGTTGAAGGAACAATCTTAACTGTTTCTCGTGAAGCGGCGCGTTCTGGTGAACGTAAAGCGAAAGAAACAGATGACTGTATCGAAGTTATGACAGCTGTTGTAGCAGGCGCTAAACGTGCCTTAGCGAAAACACCTGATTTATTACCTGTCCTAAAAGAAGTCGGCGTTGTAGATAGTGGGGGTCAAGGACTACTATTTATCTATGAAGGATTTTTAGAAGCGCTTAGTGGTGAATTTTTACCAACTGAAACGTATGAACCAAGTCCTGCCGAAATGGACGAAATGGTTAATGCTGAACATCACCGTGGTGTTAGTGGCCACGTTGCGACAGAAGACATTAAATTTGGCTATTGTACAGAAATTATGGTTCGTATCGGCGAAGGCCCAACCGTGGACAGCGCTTTTGATTATGAAACATTCAGAAACTACTTAAATGAACTAGGCGATTCTCTATTAGTCGTTAACGATGACGAAATTATCAAAGTTCACGTACACACTGAGCATCCAGGTGAAGTGATGAACTACGGCCAAAAATTTGGTTCGTTAGTAAAAATAAAAGTAGACAATATGCGTTTACAACATGAAACGTTAGTTGAACGCGATGCTCAGCAAGAAGCGTTGACTGAAAAAGTTCGCGTACCGTTTGCTGTGATTGCTATTGCAGCCGGTGAAGGCGTTCAAAAATTATTCCGAAGTTTAGGTGCAAGCTACATTATTAGTGGTGGCCAAACAATGAACCCAAGTACGGAAGATATTTTAAAAGCAGTCAAAGAAGTGAATGCAGAGCAAGTCATTATTTTACCAAACAACAAAAACATCTTTATGGCGGCTGATCAAGCAGCAGAAGTTGCCGATGTACCAGTAGCGGTTGTTCCATCTAAAACCATTTCTCAAGGAATGACAGCAATGTTAGCTTTCAATGATCAACAATCATTAGAAGAAAACAAAGCAAGTATGACGGAAATGTTAGACAGCGTTGTGAGTGGTCAAGTAACCACAGCTGTTCGTGACACAACCATTGATGACGTTGAAATTAAAAAAGATGACTTCTTAGGAATGATTGATGGTAAAATCGTCGTTTCTGAAGCAGATCGTTTTAATGCATCATTAGACACGTTGAACCGCATGATTGATGAAGACACTGAAATCGTGACAATTATTGTCGGCGAAGATGGTTCGGTTGAAGAAGCTGAAAAGCTAATCGCTATTTTAGTTTCTGAAAACGATGAACTAGAAACAGAACTTCATGAAGGTGGACAACCTGTGTATCCATACTTATTCTCAGCAGAATAGGTTTTCGTGATGAAAAAATAAAAACGAATAGGCTGGTTCATTAGTTAGGGCTAATGAACCAGCCTATTTAATGAATGATCCATTTTTTTGCGTATATTAATGAGGAGGGGATTTTATGGACATCACAGATTTAGTCAGCGTATTGCCCGGTGTTGGCCCAAAACGTGCTGAAAATTTACAAGAACTGGGGATTGCTACAATTGAAGACTTATTGACGTATTATCCCTTCCGCTACGATGATATCCAAGAAAAGGATTTAAGCGAGATTCAGGATCAGGAAAAAGTTACGCTAAAAGGGCTAGTGGTTTCGGAAGCAGTCGTTAGTCGGTACGGTTATAAGAAGAGCCGGTTAACGTTTCGAATGATGCAGGAACATGCGGTCATTAATGTTTCCTTCTTCAACCAACCTTTTTTAAAAGACAAAGTAGTTCTTTCCGAAGAAATTGCTGTTTATGGCAAGTGGGACGCCAAGAGAAAATCATTAAATGGCATGAAAATCTTAGCTTCTAAAGGAGACAATGAAGATTTCGCCCCCATTTATCATGTGAATAAAAAAGTCCGCCAAAGCACGTTGGTTCAGTTAATCCGCACTGCTTTTGAAGAGTATGGTTCACTGGTTGAAGAGATTTTACCGAATGATTTATTAGAAAAGTACCGCTTGATGCCTAGAAAAGAAGCAATGTGGGCGATGCATTTTCCCAGTAATCCAGAAGAAAGCCATCAAGCTAAACGACGAGTAGTCTTTGAAGAGTTTTTCCTTTTCCAACTTAAAATGCAAGGATTGAAGAAACAAGAAAAAGCGGAAAAAAATGGTTTAGCTATTCAATATGACGTGGATCGCTTAAAAACGTTCACCCAAGGACTGCCTTTTGAATTGACAGGCGCCCAAAAAAAAGTGACCAATGAAATTTGTCGAGACTTGCGAAGTCCGAAGCATATGCAACGATTGCTTCAAGGTGACGTGGGGAGTGGGAAAACGGTAGTGGCTGCGATTGCGCTATACGCCACCATGACCGCTGGCTTTCAAGGGGCGTTAATGGTTCCGACTGAAATTTTAGCGCAACAACACATGGAAAGCTTACAGCAGTTGTTTGATCCATTAGAAGTGCGAACGGCCTTATTAACAGGTTCCACCAAAACGAAAGAACGTCGTCTAATTCTCGAAGAACTGGCCAATGGCGAGATTGACATTGTGGTAGGGACCCATGCTTTGATACAACAAGATGTCAGTTTCCATCAATTAGGTTTGGTAATCACCGATGAGCAACATCGTTTTGGTGTGAATCAGAGAAAAATATTAAGAGAAAAAGGCTTAAAACCAGATGTTCTATTTATGACGGCCACTCCGATTCCTCGAACGCTGGCCATTACAGCCTATGGCGAAATGGATGTATCAATCATTGATGAAATGCCAGCTGGACGGATTCCAATCGAAACACGTTGGATTCGGCCGCCGCAGTTAGATACTGTTTTAGAATGGATGGAAAAAGAGCTAGCTCGAGGACATCAGGCCTATATTATTTGTCCCTTGATTGAAGAATCCGAAGCCTTAGATGTGAAAAACGCAACAGAAATTTTTGAACATATGCAAAGCTTTTATTCCCCAAGATATCAAGTGGGATTGCTACACGGTAAAATGAAAAACCAAGAAAAAGATGACATTATGCAGGAGTTCAAAGACAATCAGCTGCAATTATTGGTTTCTACCACAGTTATTGAAGTTGGCGTGAATGTACCAAATGCCACGGTGATGTTAATTATGGATGCGGACCGGTTTGGGTTAGCACAGTTACATCAGTTACGGGGCCGTGTGGGGCGTGGCTCCAGTGCTTCTTATTGTATTTTAGTAGCCAATCCGAAAAATGAAATGGGCGTTGAGCGTATGAAAATCATGACAGAAACCACCAATGGTTTTGTCTTGAGTGAGCGTGATTTGGAACTTCGCGGACCTGGGGAAGTGTTCGGTGCACGGCAATCAGGAGTGCCTCAATTTGCGGTAGGAGATATCGTGACGGACTTTAACATTTTAGAAGTTGCGCGCCAAGAAGCAAGTGCCCTATGGCAAGTGAAAGAATGGTGGCAATATCCTGCTTATCAAGGCTTAGCCAATCGAGTAAAACCCCAAGATGAGGCGGCCCAATTTTTCGATTAGAAGAGGTAATTTTTGAAGCCAGAAAGTAAAAGCCAATGCGTATTTCTTTGAAAAAAATATGTTATACTTGTTAGGAAACAAAAAAGTAGGAGGGAATCACTCATGAAAATTGCTGTAGATGCAATGGGTGGAGATAACGCCCCACAAGCAATTGTTGAAGGGGTTATGCTAGCCAAACAAGACTTCCCAGACATTGAATTTCAATTATATGGAAAAGAAGCCGAAATAAAAAAATACATCACCGATGAAAAAAACATTACGATTATTCATACCGATGAAAAAATTGCTAGTGACGATGAGCCAGTTAAAGCAATCCGTCGTAAGAAAACTGCTTCCATGGTTTTAGCAGCGCAAGCAGTTAAAAATGGGGAAGCAGATGCGATTTTTTCTGCAGGCAACACCGGAGCGCTATTAGCAGCGGGTCTGTTCATTGTCGGCCGCATCAAAAATGTGGAACGTCCCGGTTTGATGTCAACTTTACCTGTCATGGGAGAACCAGACAAAGGGTTTGACATGTTAGATTTAGGAGCCAATGCAGACAATAAACCAGAACATTTGGTTCAGTATGCCGTTTTAGGTTCATTCTATGCTGAAAAAGTTCGGAACGTTCAGAATCCTCGTGTCGGTCTATTAAATAACGGAACTGAGGAAACAAAGGGCAGTGAATTAACGAAAAAAGCCTTCGAATTGTTAGCAGCAGATGAAACGATTAATTTTGTCGGAAACGTTGAAGCACGAGAATTATTAAATGGCGTAGCTGACGTGGTGGTGACAGATGGCTTCACAGGAAATGCCGTTTTAAAATCCATCGAAGGCACAGCTATGAACATGATGAGCTTGCTGAAAACAGCGATTCTTTCTGAAGGTGTCAAAGGAAAAATGGGCGCCTTATTATTAAAGAATGCGTTGCGTGGCATGAAAGACGAAATGGACTACTCAAAACATGGGGGGGCGGTTTTATTTGGCTTAAAAGCGCCAGTCATTAAAACGCATGGGGCCACGGGTCCTGATGCCGTCCGCTACACCATTCGTCAAATTCATACAATGTTAGAAACCCAAGTTGTCCCACAATTAGTGGAATATTATGAAGGCAAAGCAGAGTAATTTGCAATTGTCTTGACATCAGTTTGTTACTCAAATGAAAAAAAGATGGACAAATACCCAAATTGTGAGTACAATGTATCTTAGCGTTTTAGTAAAAGAAAGAACCTTTTTTCAAAAGCAGTGGAGGTGAATACAGTTGACTCGTGAAGAAGTACTTCAAAAAGTAGCGAAGATTATCTCAAACCACTTTGATATTGAAGCGGATCAAGTAACAGATCAATTAAACATTAAAGATGATTTGAACGCTGACTCAATTAGCGTAATGGAGTTTGTTTTAGAACTTGAAGATGAATTTGGAACAGAGATTTCAGATGAAGATGCAGAAAAAATTGAAACAGTTGGTGCCGCTGTAGATTATATTGTGAGTAATTCATAAAAAATAATAAGACAAAGTCGATTAACATTCCTGTTAATCGACTTTTTTTGCGTACATAATGGTTATTTTATTAAGCAATAAGGCTATTTTTACACATATTTTTGTAAAAAAAATCATACATGTAAAAAAATAACTGCGAAAAAAGTTATTTTATCTTGCTTTTTATGGAATAATTCTATAAAATTATGAAAAAACAATGAGCTGTAAATTAACATTGATAAAAATTAGAAAGTGCTATCATTAAATATTAGTTAATTTATATAATGTTTTTGAAAGGACGTAAGGGGTGCGTATGGATGCAAGGAAATGAACAATTACTAGAGGTTTCAGGATTAGAAACAGCATTTAGAATCAAAGATGATTATTATAATGCCGTCGATGATGTTTCATTTGAATTGAAGAAAAATGAGATTCTGGCAATCGTCGGAGAATCTGGTTGTGGAAAAAGTACCTTAGCAACAACGATTATGGGCTTACATGATCCCAATCATACCAAAATTACTGGGGAAATTTTATACAACAATTTAAACTTAACTACGTTTAATGAAACATTGTACAACAAAGTCAGAGGAAACGATATTGGGATGATTTTCCAAGATCCGTTGTCTGCACTGAATCCGCTCATGCGAATTGAAGACCAAATTAAAGAAAGTCTCACGTATCATACCAAAATGACCGCACAACAAAAACAAGCACGGGCCATTGAACTGTTAGATCAAGTGGGGATTCCCAACCCAGAGCGTGTCGGGAAACAGTATCCTCATGAATTGTCTGGCGGCATGCGCCAACGGGTGATTATTGCCATTGCAATCGCGTGTAAACCACCGATTTTAATTGCAGATGAACCCACGACGGCCTTAGACGTTACCATTCAGGCACAAATTCTCGATTTGTTAAAAGATTTGCAAGAAGAAACAGGGAGCGGCATTATTTTAATTACCCATGACTTAGGTGTAGTTGCGGAAATGGCTGATCGTGTAGCGGTTATGTATGCGGGTCAGTTTGTAGAAGTAGCCACTGCTGAAGAATTGTTTAGTCATCCGAAACATCCATATACACGTTCCTTACTTCAGTCCATTCCCCAAGAGAATTCAGATGAAGAAGAACTTCATGTGATTGAAGGGATTGTTCCTTCGTTAACCAAATTACCTAGAAAAGGTTGTCGGTTTGCCCCACGAATTCCTTGGATTGATGCATCGGAACATGAAGAAAATCCAACATTACATGAAGTTGCACCGAATCATTTTGTTCGTTGTACATGTTATAAACATTTTCATTTTAGAGACGGGGAAGGGGAAGCGTAATGACAGAAATTATTCAAATTAAAGATTTAAAAGTTCATTATCCAATTCGCAGCGGCTTCTTCAATCGAATCACTGATCATGTTTTGGCGGTTGATGGTGTGGATTTCATGATTGAACAAGGTAAAACATATGGGTTAGTTGGTGAATCGGGTTCTGGAAAATCAACGACAGGAAAAGCAATTATTGGTTTAGAAAAAATTACAAATGGTGAAATTATTTATCAAGGACAAGATGTAACCAAGCCGCGAAGTCGAAAAGCGATCGGATACAACAAAGATGTCCAAATGATTTTCCAAGATTCGATGTCAAGTTTAAACCCTAAAAAACGAGTACTAGATATTATCGCCGAACCAATTCGAAATTTTGAACGGTTAAGTGACCAAGAAGAAAAGAAAAAAGTCAAAAGTTTGTTGGATATTGTGGGGATGCCAGAAGATGCGTTGTACAAATATCCTCATGAATTTTCTGGTGGGCAACGCCAACGTTTAGGCGTCGCCCGAGCGGTGGCTACCAGCCCCAAATTAATTATTGCAGATGAACCTGTTTCAGCACTGGATTTATCTGTGCAAGCACAGGTATTGAATTTTATGAAAAACATTCAACAGGAATATGGGTTAAGTTACTTATTTATTTCCCATGATTTGGGCGTAGTTAAACATATGTGTGACAACATTGCCATTATGTACAAAGGCCGTTTTGTAGAAATCGGTACACGCCAAGATATTTACACTAATCCACAACACATTTATACCAAACGCTTACTTTCAGCAATTCCTAAAATTGACGTAGCGAACCGAGAAGCTCACAAAGAAGAACGAAGAAGAGTTGAGCAAGAGTATCGGGAAAATCATAAAGACTATTATGATGAAAATGGGCGGGTTTATAACTTACATGCGATTAGTCCAACCCACCAAGTAGCGTTAAAAAATGGAGGTGCTGAATAATGTGGAAAACAATTTTACGCCGTTTGTTATTGATGATTCCGCAAGTGATTATTTTAAGTGTCTTGATTTTCCTGTTGGCTAAAATGATGCCAGGTGATCCGTTTACAGGATTGATTAATCCGAACCAAGACCCGAAAGTGATTGAAGCCATGCGCGAAGCTGCCGGGTTAAATGATCCTTGGTACGAACAATATTTCCGTTGGATTGGTAATGCCTTACATGGAGATTTTGGTCATAGTTTTATCTTTAAATTACCTGTGTCCACGCTCATTGCTGGTCGGGTGGGGAATACGATTGCATTGGCTGCTGTGTCAGTTATAATCACGTATTTAATCGCCATTCCTTTCGGTTTAATTGCTGGCCGTTACCAAAATTCATGGTTTGACAAAATGGTGGTTATCTATAACTTCTTCAGTTTTGCCGTGCCATTATTCATCTTTGCCTTGATTATGCTCTTTATTTTTGGGTATCGCTTAGACTGGTTCCCAACGAGTGGAACCGTGACTGTTGGTTTGGCTGAGGGAACGTGGCCGTATTATTTAGATAAACTGAAGCATTTAATTTTACCAGGGGTCACTCAAGCGTTGCTAGGGACAGCGGTCACTATTCAATATTTGCGGAGTGAAGTGATTGATGTTAAAAACATGGACTTTGTTCGTACTGCTCGTTCAAAAGGAGTGCCAACGAATAAAATTTTTAATCGACACATTTTTAGAAATGCAGCATTACCAATTGCCTCTCAATTAGGTTATGAAATTACTGCTTTGATTGCCGGATCAGTCGTTATTGAAAAGATTTTTGCTTTCCCAGGAATTGGAAAATTATTTATTGATAGTATCATTCAACGTGACTATTCCGTTATTACCGCTCTCGTGTTGATTTTGGGATTGGCAACCCTTATCGGAACCTTAATTTCTGATATTGTAATGAGTATTGTTGATCCAAGAATTCGAATTCAGTAGAAAAAACACGAAGAAAGGGTGATAAAAATGGAATTGACAGAAGAAAAAAGAGAAGAAGTCTTACAAGAAAGTATTCCACCAATGGGCTTTCGGATGATTGCGCGAGAATTCGTCAAAGAAAAAATGGCGATGTTTTCTTTAATCCTTTTGGTTATTATCTTATTAGCCGTTTTTATCGGTTCGTTAGTGTTAGACCAAAGTGCCGTTATGCATGTAAGTATTTTAGATAAATATGCGGAACCAGGTACCGTTACAATGAATGGCACCAAGTTCATTTTAGGTGCCGATGAAGGTGGTCGTGATGTTTTAGGACAATTGATTATCGGGGCTAGGAACTCGATTTTAATCGGTTTTGCCATTACGATTATTACGTCTATTATCGGGGTCGGTTTAGGGATTATTTCCGGTTATTATGGAGGCATGATTGATAATATTTTGATGCGTATTGTGGATTTTATTATGATTTTGCCAATTATGTTAATTATTATTGTGTTCGTTTCCGTGATTCCTAAATATAGTATCTGGTCCTTTATTTGGATTATGTGTGCGTTTTATTGGGTTGGAAAAGCGCGGTTGTTCCGCAGTAAAACGTTATCTGAAGGGCGCCGAGATTACGTTAGTGCCTCTAAGACAATGGGAACAAGCGATTTTAAAATTATGTTTCGAGAAATTATGCCGAATTTAAGTTCATTAATTATTACGAACTTAACGATTAATTTCGCGGCCAATATCGGGATCGAAACAACGTTAACTTTCTTAGGCTTCGGGTTACCACAAAGTGTCCCAAGTTTAGGAACCTTAATTGGCTACGCCAGCAGTGGGGATGTATTAGTCAATAAACAATGGGTTTGGTTACCTGCATCAATTCTAATTTTAGTCTTGATGTTAAGTATAAACTATGTTGGACAAGCATTTAAGCGCTCAGCAGATGCACGACAACGATTAGGCTAATTAGCCAAAAAATGAGGGAGGAAAAGAGATGAACAAGAAACGGATTTTAGGTGCAATCACGTTAGCTTCTGTGTTAGTATTCGGGTTAGCTGCATGTGGTGGCGGCAATAAAGGCGGGGGCAATAAAGCAACGGAAACAGAAGACATTTCAAAAATGCCAATCGCTGTTAAAAATGATAAAAAAGCAATTGATGGCGGGACATTAGATGTCGCTGTAGTTATGGATACACAATTCCAAGGACTTTTCCAGCAAGAATTTTATCAAGACAACTATGATGCACAATACATGCTTCCAACGGTACAGCCATTATTTAACAATGATGCAGACTTTAAGATTGTCGATGGGGGTCCTGCGGATCTGAAATTAGATGAAGATGCCAATACAGCAACCATTAAATTACGTGACAATTTGAAATGGTCTGACGGTAAAGATGTGACGGCAGATGACGTGATTTTCTCTTATGAAGTCATTGGTCATAAAGACTATACAGGGATTCGTTATGATGATAACTTTACGAATATTGTTGGCATGGAAGACTACCATGATGGTAAATCGCCAACCATTTCTGGCATAGAAAAAGTCAATGATAAAGAAGTTAAAATCACTTATAAAGAAGTTCACCCAGGAATGCAACAATTAGGTGGCGGTGTTTGGGGTTCAGTTTTACCAAAACATGCCTTTGAAGGAATTGCTGTTAAAGACATGGAATCAAGCGATGCAGTTCGTAAAAACCCTGTAACTATTGGACCATACTACATGAGTAATATTGTGACAGGTGAATCTGTTGAATACCTACCAAATGAGCATTACTACGGTGGCAAACCTAAATTAGATAAATTAGTGTTCAAATCTGTTCCTTCTGCGAGCATTGTAGAAGCGATGAAAGCGAAACAATACGATATTGCATTATCAATGCCAACAGATACGTATCCAACATACAAAGATACTGAAGGGTATCAAATCTTAGGACGTCCCGAACAAGCCTACACGTATATTGGCTTTAAAATGGGTACGTTTGACAAAGAAACCAATACAGTGAAATACAATCCAAAAGCTAAAATGGCAGATAAAAGCTTACGTCAAGCCATGGGCTATGCAATTGACAATGATGCAGTCGGCCAAAAATTCTACAACGGCTTACGAACAGGGGCAACAACGTTAATTCCACCAGTCTTCAAGAGCTTGCATGATAGCGAAGCGAAAGGCTATACGCTTGATTTAGACAAAGCGAAAAAATTATTAGACGATGCTGGTTATAAAGACGTAGACGGCGATGGCATTCGCGAAGACAAAGAAGGCAAACCACTAGAAATCAAGTTTGCTTCAATGTCAGGCGGCGAAACTGCACAACCACTTGCTGATTACTATGTCCAACAATGGAAAGAAATTGGCTTAAACGTAACGTATACAACAGGACGCTTAATTGATTTCCAAGCATTCTATGATAAATTGAAAAATGATGACCCAGAAGTAGATATCTATCAAGGCGCGTGGGGCACAGGTTCAGATCCTTCACCAACCGGCTTATATGGTCCAAACTCAGCCTTTAACTATACACGTTTTGAGTCAGAAGAAAATACTAAATTACTTGATGCGATTGATTCAAAAGCATCATTTGATGAAGAAAAACGTAAAAAAGCCTTCTACGATTGGCAAGAGTATGCCATTGATGAAGCGTTTGTAATCCCAACGCTTTACAGAAATGAAGTCTTGCCTGTCAACGACCGTGTAGTTGACTTTACTTGGGCAGTTGATACGAAAGATAATCCATGGGCAACGGTGGGTGTCACTGCGGAAAAACGTTAAACAACGTTCCGCTGATTTAATAGAGATAGAACGAGGTCGGGACAGAAGTGTTTAACTCCGAGAAATAAGGAGGAGTTGCTTCTGTTCCCGCCGTTTATCAGTTTTTGAGCGTGGCGCAAAAATCCAAAGTGATTTTTGTCCCACGCTCTTTCTATCTCTTACGTAAACAAACGCTTTTATCTCAGTCGCAGCTCTATTTATTTATTTTTTTCTAAAAAATAATGAGAACACAGTGAATAACAGGCTTTTTCTGAATAGAACCATTTAAAAAAAGTGAAAAAAAAAGTATAATGAAACAAGGTGTAAATAAATGTAAAGGAATGTGGAGAATGGACAATCAGTTAACAACAGAGTTAAAAGAACGTTACGGCATTGTTTTCCATGATGTCAATCTATTAGAGCAAGCTTTTACTCATTCATCCTATGTGAATGAGCATCGCTATTTAAAATTATCCGATAATGAACGTCTTGAATTTTTAGGAGATGCAGTTTTAGAATTAATTGTTTCACAATATTTGTATTTAAAATTCCCAGAACTTCCAGAAGGAAAATTAACGAAGATGCGCGCAGCCATCGTTCGGGAAGATAGTTTAGCCAAATTTGCGAAAGAATGTCACTTCGACAACTACATTTTATTAGGTAAAGGAGAAGAAGCATCGGGCGGACGAACACGTGCATCATTATTATGTGACTTATTTGAAGCCTTTTTAGGTGCCCTCTACTTAGACCAAAAAGTTGGCGCAGCCAAGAAATTTATTGAAGACGTTATTTTTCCGAAAATTGATGCCGGTGCTTTTTCACATGAGATGGATCACAAAACACAATTACAAGAAGTTTTACAACGCAAAGGCGATGTTTCAATTGAATATCGCTTAATTAAAGAAGAAGGCCCTGCTCATGACCGCACCTTTTTCACTGAAGTTTACATGAATGGTGAACTCATTGGGTTAGGCCAAGGAAAATCGAAGAAGTTAGCTGAACAGGATGCCGCTGAGCGGGCACTGAAAAGTATTCCTCAGTAAGGCTGGAAGGAGCAATATTCGTGTATTTAAAACGAATTGAAATTACAGGATTTAAATCATTTGCAGATAAAACCATTATTGAATTTGAAGATGATGTGACAGCAGTGGTTGGTCCGAATGGAAGTGGGAAAAGTAATATCACGGAAGCCGTTCGCTGGGTATTAGGTGAACAATCTGCGAAAAACCTTCGCGGTGGCAAAATGAACGACATTATCTTTGCCGGTTCGGAAGGTCGTAAGCCGCTAAATATTGCGGAAGTTACCGTGACGTTAGACAACAGCGACCATTATTTAGCATTGGATTATAGTGAGATTAGTGTCACCCGTCGTTTAAAACGAACGGGCGAAAGTGACTTTTTTATTAATAAACAAGCGTGCCGTTTAAAAGACATTCAAGATTTATTTATGGATTCAGGGTTAGGCAAAGAATCTTTTTCAATTATTTCACAAGGGAAAGTTGAAGCGATTTTTAATAGTAAACCTGAAGACCGTCGTGGGATCTTTGAAGAAGCAGCGGGCGTTTTAAAATACAAACAACGGAAGAAAAAGGCTGAACAAAAGCTTTTCGAAACTGAGGACAACTTAAGCCGTGTCCAAGATATCATTTACGAGTTGGAAGACCAATTAGTTCCTCTAGCCGCCCAAGCAGATGCGGCTAAAAAGTATTTAGCTTTGAAAGAAGAACTTACCGAAATTGATGTCAATTTAACTGTGACCGAAATTCAAGAAGCAAAAGCTATTTGGGAAACGAAAACGCAAGAATTAACAGCCATTGAAGAAAAGTTAGCTGGCGCAAGTAAGCAAGTCCATGACTTAGAAGGCAAATTGGTACGTTTACGCAGCAAGCGCAATCGTTTAGATGAACAAATTGAAACGGAACAACAACAATTATTACAAGTGACAGAAGCGTTGAAACAAGCAGAAGGACAAAAAAATGTTTTAATTGAACGTTCCAAACACACCTCCCAAACGGCAAGCGAATACGAAGAGACATTGGCAGAAACGGCCGAAAAAATTGTTCGTTATCGAGAAGAATTGCAGACGCTGGAAACAGCAATCGCAGAAAAAACGGCACAACGTCAGACGTTAAAAGAAGCATTGGCTTTGGCAACGAAAGATGTGGAAAAATATAGTAAGTCTTCTAAAGAATTAATGGAAGAATTGCGCAGTCAGTATGTGGAAGTCATGCAAGAGCAAGCCAATACAGCCAATGACTTAAAATATTTAGAACGACAATATCAACAAGAAACAGCTAAAAATCAACAATCGCTAGCAAAACACGAAGCGCTAGAAGAACAGATGGTTGAAGCTCTCGCAATGAAAGAGACGCTAGAAAAAGAGCAAAAAGTTGCAAAACAAGGCTTACAAGAACAGTTGGAAGAATACACTGCGTTGAAAGCAACGCTTGAAGCTAAGCGTGAACGATTAGCACAGCGTCAAAACGATATGTACCAAGCGATGAATCAAGTGCAACAAGCGAAGGCACGCCAAAAAAGTTTGCAAGAAATTCAAGAAAATTACGCTGGCTTCTATCAAGGCGTGAAAGCTGTATTGCGTCACAAAAACCAATTAACTGGGATTGTTGGCGCAGTGGCTGAGTTAATTGAAGTGCCTAAAGAATATACGTTGGCGATTGAAACGGCCTTAGGTGGTGCGGCGCAACATATTGTTGTGGAAAATGAGAAAGATGGTCGAGCAGGCATCACCTTCTTAAAACAACAACACAGTGGCCGAGCGACCTTTTTACCATTGACAACCATTAAGCCACGCTCTGTATCGGCGATGGTTCAGAATCGTTTGGCTGGTGCACCGGGCTTCGTGGGGATCGCCAGTGAATTAGTTCGTTATCCAGAACAAGTACAAACCGTTATTCAAAATCTCTTAGGCGTCACGATTTTAGCGGCAGATTTAACGAGTGCCAACCAGTTAGCAAAATTAGTCAATTACCAATATCGCGTTGTCTCATTGGAAGGCGATGTGATGAATCCTGGCGGTTCGATGACTGGGGGAGCCAATAAACGTGGCAACCAAGGAAGCCTATTTTCACAAGCGCAAGAACTTCAAACAATCACTGAACAAATGACTCAATTAGAAACACAACTAAGAAGTGTAGAACAAGAAGTCCAAGCGCTCTCGCAAGAAGTGAAAACAGCCACGGAACGTGCAGAAATGTTGCGCTCTGCTGGTGAACAAAATCGTTTAAAACAACAAGAAATTGATAATAAATTAGCCAATCAAACAGAAACGATTACTCGTTTAACAAAAGAAAAACGCTTGTTTGAATATGAATCACGGGAATTGCATCAATTCTTAACCGAATATCAAGCGAAAAAAGCCACATTGACAGAGCAACAAGCAAGCTTAACGGCAACGAAAGAACGTTTAGATGCTGAAATGAAACAAGTGGAACAAGAAGCTAGCCAAATGGAAACCTTTAAAGCCCAAGCGCAAGAACGCTTGACGACAGTTCAAGCAGAACAAGCAGTAGCGGCGGAACAATGTGCCCATTTTGCTCGTCAAAAGCAAGACAAACAAGAACAATTGGACGAATTGTTGATTCGAGAAACGGCCATCCGTCAACAGCTACAACAATTAAGTAGCCATTCTAGCGATCACCAGTTAACCGAAGAAGGCTTAGCGGCACAAGTCGCTCAATTAGCGGAGAAACAAACAGCGTTGCAAACCTCTTTACAAACGGCACGTAGTCAACGACAAGCGTTGCAAGAAGAAGTAGACGAGTTAGATACAAAATTAGCGGAAGAAAACAAACGCCAACAACAGTATTTAGCAGATAAAACACAAATTGAAGTCCTAAAAAATCGTGCAGAAATGCAATTAGATAGCTCGTTAAGTTACTTACAGGAAGAATACAGCTTAACCTTTGAAGCTGCCTATGAAGCGTATTTCCCAATCGATGATTTAGCGCAAGCACAGCAAACAGTGAAACGCCTAAAACAAGAAATTGAGCGGTTAGGACCTGTTAACTTAAGTGCCATCGAGCAATTTGAACAAGTCGATGAACGCCATCAATTTTTAGTCAGTCAACGTGATGATTTATTAAATGCGAAAGAACAATTATTTGAAACCATGGATGAAATGGACCAAGAAGTGAAAGAACGGTTTAAAGAAGTCTTTGAAGCAATTCGTGGCCAGTTTAAAGTGGTATTTCCTAATATGTTTGGTGGCGGACGGGCAGAACTGGTGCTAACCAACCCAGAGGATCTCTTGAATACAGGGATTGAGATTGAGGCGCAACCACCAGGGAAAAAATTACAACATTTAAGCTTGTTGTCTGGAGGCGAACGGGCATTAACGGCGATTGCATTACTCTTTTCAATTATTCGTGTTCGACCCGTTCCGTTCTGTATTTTAGATGAAGTAGAAGCAGCTTTAGATGAAGCCAACGTTGCTCGTTTTGGCCATTATTTAAGCGAATTTGAAGATGGTACACAGTTTATCGTGGTGACGCATCGTAAAGGGACAATGGAAGCCGCAGATGTTTTATATGGCGTGACTATGCAAGAATCTGGGGTTTCAAAAATCGTTTCAGTTCGCTTGGAAGAGGTCAAAGAAGGTGGCGCAATTGAAAAAAGCAATTAGCCAGAAGCAAGGAGGAGCGAACGTTTGATAAAATTAGTTGCTATTGATTTAGATGGAACATTATTAAATAGCCAAAAAGAGATTTCTTTACGGAATAAACAAGCACTGATGGCTGCGAAACAAGCAGGCGTGAAAGTTGTTATCTGCACAGGTCGACCTTTGGCAGCTATTGGTCCTTACTTAGAAGAATTAGGTTTACAAGATGAAGGCGATTATAGCATTACTTTTAACGGCGGGTTGGTTCAAAAAAATGATACAGGGGCCATTATTGAGAAAACATTGATGCCCTTGGAAGCAATTCATGAGCTATACCAATTAGCAACCACACTCAACATGCCGTTTGATGTCTTATCCGATGAGGTCGTGATGCAATTGCCTTCTGCACCTAATTATCCTTCAATTTATAGTTCTCTAAACAAATTATTAACCTTTGAGTCCTACAAATTAGAAGAGTTAACCCCGAATCGAATTTATAACAAAGTTGTTGTTGCGATTGATGAAGCGTATTTAAATGAACGCATCAAGGAAATTCCGGCCTCTTTTTATGAGCGCTTTGAAATTATTAAAACGCGAAATAACTTATTAGAATTTATGCCAAAAGGGATTACGAAAGCCTATGGTATTTCCTTGTTAGCCAAAGATTTAGGAATCCGTGCAGAAGAAATCATGACCCTAGGGGACGAAGAAAATGATTTACCGATGATTGAATACGCTGGCTTAGGTGTCGCCATGGCAAATGCGATTCCATTAGTTAAAGAAGCCGCAGATGTCGTCACAGACACGAATGACCAAGATGGCGTTGCCAAAGCGGTCGAAAAATATATTTTAACGCCGTTGGAAGGAGGCCAATAAGAATGGGATTTTTTGATAAAATTAAAAAAGCTTTTTCCGCTGAAAAAAAGGAAGAAGAAAAACAAGAGATCGTTGAAGAAACAGTAGACGAAACACCTAGTGATGAATCAGCGCCTGCTGAATCAAAAGAAACCGCAGCAGAAGAGGCGCAAACAATGCCAGAAACGACAGCGGAAGAAGTCACAGAAACAGCCGATTTAACAGATAACGCTGAAATGGAAAAATTAGCTGGCGTAGAAGAAGCATTAGAAGAAGAGCCAGAAGAAATCCTGACAGAGGAAACACAAGAAGTTGTTGTGGAAGCGCCTGAGGAAGAAAGTAGTGTCGTAACTCCGTTGGCAGAACCAACAGACACGCAGGTTTCAGAAGAAATTGAAGAGTCAAAAGAAGAGCAGGTCCAAGAAAAATATGAAAAAGGCTTGGAAAAAACGCGTAAAACATTTGGTCAACGGTTGAACGAATTGTTTGCTAATTTCCGGAGCGTTGATGAAGATTTCTTTGAAGAATTAGAAGAAACGTTAATTGGTGCAGACGTAGGCTTTGATACATCCTTAAAAATTACAGAAGCCTTGCGACAAGAAGTGAAACTGCGAAACGTGAAAAAACCAGCTCAAGTTCAAAATACCATCATTGAAAAAATGGTTGATTTGTATGAAGAAGCAGGAATTAATGAAAATAATGCGATTAACTTACAGCCAAATGGCTTAACCGTGATTTTATTTGTCGGTGTTAATGGAGTGGGGAAAACAACCAGCATTGGTAAATTAGCCCATCAATACAAGTTGGAAGGAAAGAAAGTTTTAATGGCCGCTGCCGATACGTTCCGAGCGGGCGCCATCGATCAATTAGTTGTTTGGGGTGAACGGGCTGGCGTTGAAGTTGTACGTGGGAATGCTGGCGGCGACCCAGCAGCGGTCGTTTTCGATGCAGTGGAACGTGCCAAAGCAGAGCAGGCCGATGTTTTGCTAGTGGATACAGCAGGTCGGTTACAAAATAAAGTCAACTTAATGAAAGAATTAGAAAAAATCAAACGAGTCATCCAACGAGAAATTCCAGATGCGCCTCACGAAGTTCTCTTAGTCGTGGACGCAACTACTGGGCAAAATGCGATGACACAAGCCAAACAGTTCAAAGAAACAACCGATGTCACTGGCTTAGTTTTAACCAAACTAGACGGAACAGCCAAAGGTGGTATTGTCATTGCTATTCGGAATGAATTACACTTGCCAGTGAAATTAGTTGGTCTAGGTGAAGGCATTAACGATTTAGAACCATTCAATGCCAACGATTTCGCAATGGGCTTATTTAAAGGCTTATTAAAAGATGTTTAGTTGTAGAAAATAACAGGTTTGGGAAGAACGTGGGACAGGAGTATTTAGCTTCAAGAATGAAGAAGCTACTCCTGTCCCGCCGTTTATTTTAGGATTGGGACGGATGTTCTAAGTTCTTCCTAAATCGTTTCTGAAAAAATGAAGGAGTGAGGGAGAAGATGACAGAACAAATGTGGATTGAGAAGTTAGGATTAGAAGCGCATCCTGAGGGCGGTTATTTTAAACAAACCAATAAAAGTGAACAATTGATTCCAACCAAACGAGGCGAACGGGCGTTGCATACAGCGATTTTGTTTCTATTAAATACAGAAAGTCCGTCACATTTTCATCGTTTAAAAGCGGATGAATTATGGTTTTTTCACGATGGTCAGCCATTAACCGTTCACTGTATTTTTCCTGATGGAACGTATCAAGCTGTTCAGTTAGGGAAAGACTTAGTTCAAGGACAACAGCTTTCGTTCTCAGTTCCTGCCGGCACAATCTTTGGCTCTACAGTAGCGACAGGATTTGCGTTAGTCAGTTGTGTAGTTACACCAGGCTTTGAGTTTGAAGACTTCGAGTTATTTACTCAAGCGGAATTGTTAAACGATTATCCACAACATAGTGAAATCATTCAGCACTTGGCTTATCGAGAATTACCTTAAGAAAACGTTCTAGTAACATTTCTTTTATGAATATGCTAGTATAAATCAAACAAGCTTGTTGATTTTGTCGCAACGCACAGTTAGCTGTCGTAGATGATTAAAAGAAAGGGATGAATCACATGGGCACAATGGTTTTTGTTAACTTCCCAGTAGCGGATGTCCAACGTTCTACAGCCTTTTATGAAAAACTTGGATTCAAAAAGAACGAGGAATTTTCAACAGAGGAAGCTAGTTCGATGATGTGGGATGATCAATTTTGGATTATGTTGTTGAACCATGACTTTTATGGGAAATTTATCCAAGAAAAGCAAATTATTGATGCGCAAACAACCAGTGGAGCATTAATTTCCTTTAGTTTAGAGAGTGCCGAAGCCGTAAAACAGTTTGGCGAAACCGCCAAAGCTAACGGAGGCAACTGTTACCGAGTTGATATGGGAATACCAGAAGAGCAAATGTATGGCTTAGAGGTGCAAGATTTGGATGGCAATAGCTTAGAACCTGTCTGGATGAAGATGTAAAAAGAGCCGCAAAATCTCTACAGATTTTGCGGCTCTTTTCCTACAAAAAACTATTGTAAATTATTGGCGTTAGTTGCTTCAACACCATAAGAATCAGCTACTTTTTTCAAGCTAAATCCTTTCCCGTAGACTTCACTTGCACTCATTGAAATCAAAAAGGCTTCTTCATCAATCTCAAGAATGGCTTCTTTTAAGCGGGGAAAATCTTTTTCACGAATGACAGTCATTAAGAGCATGCCTTTCGCGTTTCGATAACCGCCTTCGATTGGCACCAAGGTCACACCTTTATCTAGTTCACGTAATAAGCGTTCTTGAATAGCGACATATTTTGGTGAAATAATCATCACATTCTTCGAGCGAACCAGACCAACTTGAATCATGTCAACGACACGACCAATTGTAAATAAACAAATTAAAGAGAATAGCACAATATCTGCATTAAAAGCATACATTGCTGATAAAATGACTAAACCATCGACGAATAAAATAGCAATACCTAAGGAAACTTTGAAGTATTTATTGACAATTTGTGAAATGATTGCTGTCCCACCAGTTGAAGCATTGCCACGGAAAACCAAGCCTAGGCCAGCACCTGTAATAATACCGCCAAATAATGCTGCTAGAAAAATATTATGTGTTAAAACAGGCATCCCCGAAGTAATTCCTACAAAAAATGGATAAATAAGACTGCCATAAATGGTTTTGACACCGACCTCTTTCCCAAGAAGTAAGAAACAAAGCACTAAAAGAGGAATATTGATGGCGTAAAGAACAATGGCGGGACTAATCCCGAAAACATAATTAATAACAATACTAATGCCATTGGCTCCGCCTGCGACAAGTTTATTTGGCAATAAGACCGCATTGATTGAAATGGCCAAAATGAATGCACCGACTGTTACATAGGCGGTGTCTTTTAAACGTTGGGCTGTAAAAAATTTATTCATGAAATACCTCCAATTATTTATTAGTTTAGTGAATGATGACATAAAAAAAGACAGAACATGAGAGACAAGCCTAATCGACTTATGTCCCACACTCTAAATCTTCAACTAATCAACTGAACACTTTTTCCTTATACTAACATGAAATACGACAAGAAAACATAGTGAACAAACAATTTTTTGGAAAAGAGGTCGGGACAGAACCGTTTAGCTCCGAGAACCAAGTAGGTACTGATTAACATCTATTTGCTTTGCAAATAGTGTTTCTCAGCAATAAGAAGAAATTTCCGAAAATTGCTCTTTAATTTTTGGAGACCAAGTAGGTATTGTTCATCATCGAATCACTACGTTCTTCGTGATTCTCAACAATTTCGGCTTATTTCCGAAGGAGTTGGTTCTGTTCCCGCCGTTTATCAGATTTTGAGCCCGGAACAAAAATCCAAAGTGATTTTTGTCACAGGCTCAAAAAAGTCAAAAAGCGGCCAGCCCAAATAGCTTCATGATGTTGGATAATTTGTGCTGCGGTTAAATGTCCATTATCCAAGGTGGAAGTGGTTTTCGGTGTCATCAAACACGTATAGCCTAAACCATGAGCCATCCGAATTGTAGTGTCCACACAAAACTCGGTTTGGACACCAGCGATTTCTAACGTTTGAATGTCGTGTTCCGTCAGTAAATCATTTAAATTTGTTTGGTAAAAGGCATTCGCATGTGTTTTGCGGATGAAAAAATCTGTGGGCTGTGTATCCAGCTTTTCAAAAAGTTGCCAAGAGTCTGAGCCAAAAGCTAATTCGATTTCTTCATGTTGAACAAAAATAATGGGCGCATGGTGTTGGCGGTAGACAGCAATACGCTGATTGACCTTTTCCAACACTGCTGGTAGACGGTACAATTGCTGCGACGGACTTTCGATGCCTTTTTGAAAGTCAATTAAAAGTAATGCACGATTTTTCATGAGCAATCCCCATTTTCTATAAACTAGTTGTTTTCAGTCTAACGGAAAAAGGCGCTCTCTAAAAGTGTCTCGAAAATTCCCAAGTGAACGTTCAAAAAAACAGCATATTTACTCGTTTTCCTATATAATAGTAAGAGAAACAGATAGTTTGTAGAAAGAAAGGCGACAAGATGAATTATAGAGAATTAATGCAAAAGAAAAATGTTCGTCCTTACGTATTGATGGCTCGTTTTGGTTTAGAAAAAGAAAACCAACGTAGTACACGAGAAGGGCTTTTAGCGACAACTGATCATCCCACGGTTTTTGGTAACCGTTCTTATCATCCATATATTCAAACAGATTTTAGTGAAACACAATTAGAACTAATCACGCCTGTAGCAAATAGCGGCACAGAAATGCTTCGTTTTTTAGATGCCATTCACGATGTGGCTCGTCGTTCGATTCCAGAAGATGAAATGCTGTGGCCATTAAGTATGCCGCCACAATTACCAACAAAAGATGAAGAGATTAAAATCGCTAAATTAGATCAATATGATGCGGTGTTATATCGTCGTTATTTGGCAAAAGAGTATGGCAAACGAAAACAAATGGTCAGCGGAATTCATTTTAATTTTGAATATGACCAAGCCCTGATTCAGCAATTATATGATGAACAATCCGAAGTGACAGATTGCAAACAATTTAAAACGAAAGTGTACATGAAAGTTGCCCGTAACTTTTTACGTTATCGTTGGTTAATTACGTATCTTTTTGGGGCTTCGCCAGTTAGTGAAGACGGCTACTTTAGAGTCTATGACGACCAACCGCAAGAACCCATTCGCAGTATTCGGAATAGTACGTATGGCTACAGAAATCATGACAATGTGAAAGTATCGTATGCCTCATTGGAACGCTATTTAGAAGATATTCATCGCATGGTGGAAAATGGTTTACTTTCTGAAGAAAAAGAATTTTATGCGCCTGTGCGCTTACGTGGCGGGAAACAAATGTCTGATCTGCCTAAAACAGGTATTCGCTATATCGAGTTGCGTAATTTAGACTTAAATCCTTTTTCACGTTTAGGCATTGTGGAAGATACCGTGGATTTCTTACATTATTTCATGTTGTATTTATTGTGGACAGATGAAAAAGAAGAAGCGGATGAATGGGTAAAAACTGGCGATATTTTTAATGAACAAGTGGCTCTTGGTCATCCTCATGAAACGATTAAGTTAATTGCAGAAGGCGATCGGATTTTTTCAGAAATGATTGATATGTTAGATGCTCTAGGCATTCGTAAAGGTAAAGAAGTTGTCGGTAAGTATTATCAACAACTGCGGAATCCACAAGACACCGTTTCTGGCAAAATGTGGACGATTATTCAAGAAAACTCCAACAGTGAACTGGGAAATATTTTTGGAAACCAATATCAAAGTATGGCCTTTGAACGCCCTTATCAATTAGCTGGTTTCCGTGAGATGGAATTATCCACACAAATTTTCTTATTTGATGCGATTCAAAAAGGTTTGGAAATCGAAATTTTAGATGAACAAGAGCAATTTTTGAAACTGCAACATGGCGAGCACATTGAATACGTCAAAAATGCCAACATGACTAGTAAAGATAACTACGTGGTACCATTGATTATGGAAAACAAAACCGTGACAAAGAAAATTTTGTCTGCAGCAGGGTTCCATGTGCCTGGCGGTGAAGAATTTTCATCTTTTATTGAGGCACAAGAAGCACATTTACGCTACGCCAATAAAGCGTTTGTCGTGAAACCAAAATCAACGAATTACGGTTTAGGAATTACCATTTTTAAAGAAGGCGCTTCGTTGGAAGACTTTACGGAAGCGTTACGGATTGCTTTTAAAGAGGACACAGCGGTTTTAATTGAAGAGTTTTTACCTGGAACAGAATATCGGTTCTTTGTGTTAGATAATGATGTAAAAGCCATCATGTTGCGCGTGCCAGCCAATGTTACCGGAGATGGCAAACATACTGTAGAAGAATTGGTGGCCGCTAAAAATAGTGATCCATTGCGGGGGACCAATCACCGTGCACCACTAGAATTAATCCAGTTAAATGATTTAGAAAAACTAATGTTGAAAGAACAAGGTTTAACTATCTATTCTGTGCCAGAAAAAGAGCAAATCGTGTACTTGCGAGAAAATTCTAATGTTAGCACGGGCGGGGATTCGATTGATATGACCGATGTCATTGATGATAGTTATAAACAAATCGCCATTGAGGCCGTAGCTGCTTTAGGAGCCAAAATTTGTGGTATTGATTTAATCATTCCTGACAAAGACGTAAAAGGCACACGTGATAGCTTAACATACGGGATTATCGAAGCAAACTTTAATCCAGCCATGCACATGCATGTGTATCCATACGCTGGACAGGGTAGACGCTTGACAATGGACGTTTTAAAACTTTTATACCCAGAAGTGGTTCAATAAAAAAAGAATACCGCCAAAAAATTCATAATAGATTTTTTGGCGGTATTCTTTATAAAAACGTTTTCTTGGTGAACCCAATAGGTTATACTAAAACTATTACCAATGAAAGTTGTATGACGGTGGCTCTGAGTTAGAGAGGCAGGTGATGCCTATGTGTATCCGATGCACTTTAACGAAAGGAGCATTTTTTGTCAATCGAAGCGGCATTGGAATTGATGATTAGTTTTGCTCTGAGGCTAAGGCGAAAGCGTTTAGCTCCGAGAACCAAGTAGGTACTGTTTAACATCTATTTGCTTTGCAAATAGTGTTTCTCAGCAATAAGAAGGAATTTCCGAAAATTGATCTTTGATTTTTGGAGACCAAGTAGGTATTGTTCATCATCGAATCACTACGTTCTTCGTGATTCTCAACAATTTCGGCTTATTTCCGAAGGACCTTCAACTCTTAGAGCTTTAGCTCTTAGAAGTTGTTGAGATCGAAGCAACGCGTAGTGTTGCTTTTGTTCAGCTGATTAGCGTTTGTTGCACTACTGATTTTCGGTATCCTTGAAGCACCGAAAAACAATAAAAAATAACCGTTCACAAGCTTCGTAGGCCGAACGGTTAAGATTCAAAACTTAACTCAGTAAGCCACCAGTTCTTATAACTGGCGCTGGTATAAAGGAGAGGTATGTACCCGCATACCTCTCTTTTTCATCTTTATAATAGCATAATTCTATTATAAATGGAAGCGCTCATAACTTATGTTTAAACAATCCAATGACTCATAACTTTCCTTGAGCTTTTTATGAGTGAAATAGCTTTTGCCAAAAGCCCTTTTTAGCTGTTGGCTCTTCTTTTGGCGTTTCGGTTGCTTGAGGATATTTTTCTGTAACGTCAATCACAGGTTCATCGACTGCATGTTTTTCAGCTAACAGTAAGCCGAGAGAGTCAGGGTTGTTCTCCACAAAATTGTTAACAATCTTAAAGGTTGCGCCATGCTGATTTAATAATTTAATATAGGTACTTTGCAGGTCAGAAGAGATTTCGCCATTTAAAAGTACTGTAACTTCAGGATGCTTCGCTAATTCTTCTAATAAATGTTTTTGGTTCTGTGCATCTTTCATTTCAGCGACGGTCATGGAGAGACGGCAGCGTTCACGAAATGTGCCCATGTATTTGTGTTGTTCTTCAGGATTAACGAGGGGCGTACCGTACATTCCTTTATCCAGACGTTGTTGTAAGTCATCATTCGCCATTCAGTAACACTCCTTTCCTAACGTTTCCCTCCATTATAGCATATCTTAGATAAGTCGTTGGTCAGTCGGCTTGAGAAGAAGTTTTTAATAAAGGAAAAAAAGTGGTTGCATTTGTGATGGTTTTCTCATACACTGTAACTAAGAATGAGAATCATTCTCAATTAAATAAAAATGGAGTTTTCTCATGAAAAAGATTGGTTTGTTTGTTCTACTATTACTTTTCAGCTTATTGTCATTAGTGATAGGGGTGAAGGACATTGCACTTTCTCAGTTGTTTCAATTAGATGCGCAGCAACAATTTGTTTTATTTACCACCCGTGTTCCCCGCACGTTGAGTTTAATCATTGCTGGTAGTACGATGAGTATTTCTGGATTGATTATGCAGCAACTCACACAAAATAAATTTATCGCTCCTAGTGTCGCTGGAACAACCGATAGTGCAAGGTTGGGTATTTTAGTTGCAATGTTATTTTTCCCAACAGCTCCGTTTCTCTATCGAACGGCAATTGCTTTTATTTTTGCGCTAAGCGGGACCTTGTTATTCTTAGCGCTCATTCGATTATTACCAAGTAAGAATCAAGTGATGGTCCCTTTGGTGGGCGTGATGTTTGGTAACATTCTAGGTTCAATTGCCACATTTTTTGCCTATCAATACCAATTGGTTCAAAATATGTCTGCTTGGTTACAAGGAAATTTTTCCACAGTTATGAAAGGGAATTATGAATGGTTATTCTTAATGATTCCTTTGTGGTTTGTTATTTATTTATTTGCTTATCATTTCACTGTCGTTGGTATGGGTGAAGCATTTGCAAATAGTCTTGGCGTCCATTACCAGCGAATTCAGTTTTTAGGTTTGACGCTGGTTGCTTTAGCAAGTGCCATCGTTTTATTGATGGTGGGGAATATTCCGTTTTTAGGGGTTGTGATTCCTAATCTCGTGTCTTTACGTTATGGCGATCATATGAAAAATACCTTGTGGTTAACTGGGATTTGCGGGAGTTTGTTCTTGTTAATCTGTGATATTTTAGCACGAGTATTGATTGCCCCCTATGAAATTCCTGTCAGCGTGGTTGTCGGAACATTAGGGAGCATTTTGTTCATTTTATTATTACTAAGGGGGCGCAAACAATGAAACGGCCTTTAAAAAAATGGCTTTCATTACTTTTGCTTTTAGCTGCCGTAGTAATTGTGAGCCTTTGTTATTTAACTTATAACACTTATGGCAATTGGTCCTTTGCTTTGGCGTTACGAGGCAAAAAGTTATTGGCTTTTATTTTTGTTGGAATCGCTGCGGCTTTTTCAACTATTAGTTTTCAAACGGTCACGCAAAATCATTTCCTAACGCCAAACATTTTAGGGATGGATTCCTTGTATGTCTTTGTGCAGACGGTGTTATTTTTTCTTTTAGGAGGCGCACAAGCGTTAGGTCAAGTAAGTCTTGGGTCGTTTTTGATGAACGTCTTTTTAATGGTGTTTTTAAGTACTAGTTTATCGTATTTTCTATTACGCAAAAATCAATCCGATTTATTTTTATTATTGATGATTGGCATGATCTTAGGTACTTTTTTCAGTAGTATTAGTACGTTTTTACAAGTGATTATGGATCCTAACGAATACGACTTACTCCAAGGAAAGTTGTTTGCCAGTTTCGGTAACGTCAATAGTCAGTATCTCGTTTTCGTTGGTGTGGCGGTACTCATGATTTGTGGGATACTTTGGCGGGAAAGTTACCGTTTAGACGTTTTACATTTAGGGAACCATCAAGCACAGAATTTGGGGATTGCTGTGAATCAGTTTCAATTAGTGTTGTTGTGTTTGATCAGTAGTCTGGTCGGCTTATCAACAGCATTAGTGGGACCGATTACATTTTTAGGTTTTATCGTGGCCAATATGAGTTATCAATTCATGAAAACCTATCGCCACCGAGAACTGTTTGTGGCAGGGAGTTTAATAGCAGTCTTTTTACTGGTGTTCGGTCAATTGATGGTTGAACAGGTCTTTCATTTGAATACCCCGCTAAGTGTGGTGATTCAATTTGTTGGGGGCGTTTATTTTATATGGAAAATTATTGCAGAAAGGAAGCAACGCACATGATCCAGATGAGTGATGTATCAAAAAAATATGGCGATAAATTTGTCGTTTCAGACATTGATTTACCTATTTCTGAAGGCAAATTAACGGCCTTTATTGGACCAAATGGCGCTGGGAAAAGCACGCTGCTAGCCATGATGAGTCGCTTAATTCCCAAAGATACCGGGGAAATTTATCTGGACAAGCAAGAAGTAAAAACCTGGAAGCAATCGGCTTTTTCACAAAAAATTGCCCTTTTAAAACAAGCCAACGGTGTACAACTTAAATTAACTGTGCGAGAACTAGTCAATTTTGGCCGCTTTCCTTATTCCAAAGGTCGCTTAAAAAGCGCTGACCATGAAAAAGTAACAGAAGCACTGGAACAATTGGGCTTAACTGAAATGGCGGAAGAATACATTGATACCCTTTCTGGAGGGCAATTACAACGGGCGTATATTGCCATGATTTTAGCCCAAGATACCGATTATATTTTATTGGATGAGCCCTTAAATAACCTCGACATGAATTATGCGGTTCAAATGATGCAGATTCTTAAACGCTTAGTGGATGAACTAGGAAAAACGATTCTGATTGTTCTACATGATATTAATTTTGCCGCAAGCTATGCAGATGAAATTGTCGCCATGAAAGGCGGAAAGCTCTATGCGCATGGCGCAACAGAAGAAGTTATTCAAACAAGTATTTTAAATGATCTTTATGAAATGAATATCCGGATTTGTGAAATTGAAGGAAAACGCTTTTGTCTTTATCACTAAATCGGGCAATTTAAAAATAACATTTTTGGAGGAAAAGAATGAAAAAGAAATTTTTAGCAATGATGGCAGTTTCAATGATGGGACTGTTAATGTTAAGTGCTTGTCAAACAAATAAAAAAACAGCAGATTCTGCAACAACAGAAACAACAGCTAAAACGGAAGTCACAGTCAAAGACACCAATGGTCAATTAACCGTTCCCAAAAATCCTCAGAAAGTCGTTGTTTTTGATAATGGTTCCTTGGATACAATGGACGCACTAGGTGTCGGTGACCGCGTGGTAGGTGCGCCAACCAAAAATATCCCTGCGTATTTGAAAAAATACCAAAAAGTTGAATCAGCAGGCGGCATTAAAGAACCAGATTTAGAAAAAATCAATCAACTAAAACCAGACTTAATTATTATTTCTGGTCGTCAACAAGATTATCAAGAACAATTAAAAGCCATTGCGCCAACCATTTACTTAGCTGTAGATGCCAAAAATCCTTGGGCATCAACGAAACAAAATATCGAAACGTTAGGCACTATTTTTGATAAAGAAGAGGTAGCCAAAGAAAAAATAACTGGCTTAGAAAAAGAAATTGCTGACGTGAAAAAACAAGCAGAAGCTAGCGCGAATAATGCGCTTGTTGTGTTAGTTAACGAAGGTCAACTTTCCGCTTACGGAAAAGGCTCTCGTTTCGGTTTAATTCATGATACATTTGGCTTCAAAGCAGCAGACGATAAGATTGAAGCTTCCACTCATGGGCAAAGTGTTTCTTACGAATATGTTTTAGAAAAAAATCCTGGGATTCTCTTTGTGGTAGATCGCACCAAAGCAATTGGTGGCGACGATTCAAAAGATAACGTCGCTGCAAACGAATTGATTCAAAAAACCGATGCTGGTAAAAATGATAAAGTCATTATGCTTCAACCAGATGTTTGGTATCTAAGCGGTGGTGGATTAGAATCAATGCATTTGATGATAGAAGATGTTAAAAAAGGATTAGAGTAAAATTGTTTTAGAAAAGAGGGATTGAAACCTCTTTTCTTTTTTTGATGAAAAACAAAAAAGTTTTAAATTAAAAATGTGGTTGACGGCCTCGAAAATGTTTGCTAAACTATCCGTAAATCAGTATGATTGATGAAACAAATAAAAGAACAAAATGTGATGAGAAGGAAAGTACTTTTTAAAATAGCTTGCAGAGAGCCTCGTTTGGTGAGAAGAGGTAGTGACGTTAAAGGGGAAAATGGCCTTTGAACAGGTTGGTTGAAGCCGTTCGCTTAAACCAATTCAGGTGCGCCTGTTATAGCGCTACAGTATGATTGTACTGGAAACGAGCGGATCTTTTTTAGCGAAGAGATCAACAAAGGTGGTACCGCGATTGCATAAGCATTCGTCCTTTTTAGGACGAATGCTTTTTTTATTTGTTTAAAAAATATGAGGGGGCAACAACATGAAATTGGGGAAAAAAGTAGTAGGTTTGATTGCAACAGGGTTTCTTTTAGCCGCATGTGGCGGAACCAAAGAAGCGGCAGAGAAAGTAGATTCGGGAAATTTAGCAGCTGAACAAAAAATCAGTATTAGTTCACCTGCACCAATCTCAACATTGGATACAACACAAACAACAGATAAAAATACCTTTACAATGGCACAACATTTATTTGAAGGCCTTTATCGGTTTGATGATGATAGTGCCACGGTGCCAGCTCTAGCTAAAGATGTCAAGATTAGTGACGATGGGCGCAAGTACCACTTTACCTTGCGGGAGGGGATTAAGTGGAGCAACGGCGAGCCAATCACGGCCCAAGATTTTGTTTATTCTTGGAAAAAACTGGTGACACCAGCGACGATTGGACCAAATGCCTATTTACTAGACAGTGTTAAAAATAGTTTTGAAATACGCAACGGTGAAAAGTCAGTCGATGAATTAGGGATTTCAGCCCCTAATGACAAAGAATTCATTGTTGAATTAAAACAGGCCCAACCTTCCTTCTTAGCAGTCGTTTCGATTGCTTGGTTAGCGCCACAAAATCAAAAATTTGTCGAAGCGCAAGGCAAAGATTACGCCTTGGATAGTGAACATTTACTTTATAGTGGGCCATTTACGCTAGCCAATTGGGATGCGACTTCAGATACTTGGACATTGAAAAAAAATCCAGAATACTATGATGCGGATCAAGTGAAACTGGAAGAAGTTGCGGTTAGCACAATCAAAGAAGATAATACTGGGATTAATTTATATCAAGCGAATGAACTAGACTTAGTTCGCATTAACGGACAATATGTTCAACAATATCAAGATGATCCAGGCTATGTCAGTCATCCAGATGTGGCCAACTACTTCTTAGATTTCAACAAAAAAGAAGGAACGCCATTAGCGAATGTTCATTTACGAAAAGCGATTGGCCAAGCAATTGATAAAGAAGCCTTAACACAAAGTGTCTTAAACGATGGGTCAAAACCCCTCAACGGATTGATTCCAAGTAAACTTTATGCGAACCCAGAAACAGATGAAGATTTCCGAGCTTACAGTGGCGAATATTTGAAAAATGACGTCAAAAAAGCTCAAGCTGAATGGACGAAAGCCCAAGCGGATGTCGGTAAAAAAGTGAAACTTTCCTTGCTGGCGGCAGATACAGATCAAGGAAAACGAATTGCTGAATATGTTCAAAGTCAGTTGCAAGAAAATCTGCCAGGTTTAGAAATTACCATTTCATCGCAACCAAGTAATAATGTGAATCAATCGCGACGTGAAAAAAATTATGAGTTGTCCCTTTCAGGATGGATTGCCGGCAGTAGTGAATTAGACTCTTACTTTAACTTATATGCGGGAGAATCAAGTTACAATTATGGCAATTATCATAATGCCAAATACGACCAACTGGTAGAAGATGCGCGAACGATTAATGCCAATAATCCAGAGAAACAATTTGCAGAATACAAAGAAGCGGAAGACATCTTGTTGAATCAAGATGCTGCCCAAGTACCGCTGTATCAAAGTGCCTCAAATTATCTAATCAATCCTAAATTGAAAGGCATTAGTTATCACTTGTATGGGGACTATTTCCACTTGCGCAATGCTTATTTAACAGAATGATTCAGGAAGAAGGAGTAAAAAATGGAAAAATTAGTCGAACGATTTTTAACTTACGTGAAAGTTAACACCCGTTCAGATGCCAACAGTCAAACCACACCGACGACGGTCGGTCAAGTGGTTTTAGCCAAAATGATTGAAACAGAACTTCATGAATTAGGCTTGGCCGATGTGCATTATAACGAACAAAACGGCTTTTTAACGGCACGGTTGCCTGGTAACCAACCTGCAGCGAAGAGTATCGGCTTGATTGCACATCTGGATACGGCGGATTTTTCAGCAGAAAACATCCGTCCCCAAGTCATCACTAATTATGATGGTCAAGATGTCCTCTTGAATCAAGAACAAGGCATCGTTTTATCAGTTGCTGAATTTCCCAATTTAAAAGAGTATCAAGGGGAAACGTTGATTACTACAGACGGAACCACACTTTTAGGAGCAGATGACAAAGCGGGAATTGTCGAGATTTTAGCTGCTGTTGAGTATTTTTTGGCACATCCAGAAGTAGCGCGGGGCGATGTTTGGCTTGCCTTCGGTCCAGATGAAGAGATTGGACGCGGGGCCGATCAATTTGATGCGCCGAACTTCCCAGTCGCTTTTGCGTATACGATTGACAGTGGCCGCGTGGGGCATTTCGAGTATGAAACGTTTAACGCTGCCCAAGCTGTGATAACAATTGAGGGAACCAGTGTCCATCCGGGAACGGCCTATGGTTCGTTAGTAAATGCCATTAAATTAGGCGAACAACTTGATCAATCACTACCGCAAAAGGAAGTGCCAGAACAAACACGTGGAAATGAAGGATTTTATTTACTCAATAAATTTACAGGAAGTATTGAAAAAGCAGAACTTGTCTATATCATTCGGGATCATGATCAAGAAAACTTTCAAGCGAGAAAGCAATTTTTGGAAAAACAAGTCCAACGTTTAAATGCGCTGGCGGATAAACCCAGACTAACAATTACTTTCCAAGACCAATACTATAATATGAAGGAAATCATCGAAAAAGATTGGACTCCTGTAGAATTGGCCGTCCAAGCAATGGAAAGTTGTGACATTGAACCAATCATCACACCATTTCGTGGCGGGACAGATGGTTCTAAGATTTCTTTCATGGGCATTCCCACGCCTAATCTATTTACAGGTGGCGAGAATTTTCATGGGCAATATGAATTCATTACCGTTGAATCAATGGTCAAAGCTGTTCAGACGATCATTGCCATCATTCGCTTAAACGCTAATTAAAGAAACACGCAAGGAAATGCCGATTTTCCTTGCGTGTTTCGCTGTTTTTCGGTAAAGTATGTAGAAAAGTAGGGAGTTTTGCTCATGAATTATCCATTGATTTTTGCAGAAAACCAACGAATCAAAACCGAACGCTTGATTTTAAGACCTGTCACATTAGCCGATGCAGAAGATATGTACGAATATGCTTCAGATGAGGAAACGGTCCGCTATGTGTTTTTGAAAAATCAAACAATCGCTGAGACAAGACAAAACATTGCTAAATTTTTTATGGGGGAACCTTTAGGAAAATATGGGATCGAAGTGAAAGAAACGGGCAAAATGATTGGCACGATTGATTTGCGGGTCAATGAAACCAATAATATTGGAGAATTAGGCTATGTCTTGAACCGTGCCTTTTGGGGCAATGGCTACATGCCTGAAGCCGCGACGGCGTTAGTTGAACTGGGTTTTGCAAAAATGAAACTCATGAGAATCTTTGCTTTACATGATCAAGACAATCCAGCTTCTGGTCGTGTCATGGAGAAAATTGGTTTTACCTACGAAGGAACACTACCCAATGCTCGAATTAATAAAGGGAAAATTGTCACAGATGTTTATCGTGGGATGACACTGGAAACATGGCAAAATCGACAAAAATAGAAGCGGAAGACAAGTTAAGAGAGGAATTAGAGAAATGTTGATGTTTACAGAAAAAGAATTCGCAGCCTTTGAAGTTGCTGGATTAGATGAACGAATGGCGGTTATCCGTGCGCAAATTCAACCTATTTTTCAAGAATTAGACACGTATTTTGCCGAACAACTAGCGCCTGAACTAGGAACGGAGTTGTTTGTCCATATTGCGCAACATCGCCGTCGCACCGTGTATCCACCAGAAAATACTTGGTCAGCACTTAGTCCGAATAAGCGCGGGTATAAAATGCAGCCGCATTTTCAATTAGGCATTTGGGGCGACTATGTGTTTATGTGGTTGTCATTCATTGATAATCCTAAAAATGAAAAGCAGATTGCGCAAGCCTTTTTAGAGAATCAGCAATTATTCCAAGCATTACCAGAAGATACGTATGTTTCCTTGGATCATACGGTTCCTCAAATTACTCCGCTGCCAGAAACGGATTTAGAAAAAGCCTTAACTCGTTTTAGAGATGTAAAAAAAGGTGAGTTTGAAATTGGGCGCATCATTCCCAAAGATAGTGACTTGTGGCAAAACCCTGAAAAAGCACGAGCTTATATGTTGGCAACCTATCAACAACTCCTGCCATTGTATCAATTAGCTGTTGCCCAATAAGAGAAACAGACAGTTATTTTGTGTTTTAGTGTTATTTTATCGAATTATCCAATCGTCAAAAATGAGAAAAGCTCACAATGTTAGTTTTAATTACTAACATTGTGAGCTTTTCTGTAGTTTTTTTGAAAAAAATTAAGGGATGACTGGCTGATTTCTATGGAAAAGTACGTTTTGATAGCCTTTTTTGTTTAAATAACAAGAGTAGCAACCCTTGCTTAATAAGGGATTTTCGCGAATAGATGTTGTCAAATGAAAAAAAATGATGTTTTGAACAAAGAGTTCTTTGCTATTATAAAGGTATGAAAAAGGTTGTTTACGCATTCTTTATATAGAAGAATGTGAATGAGTTAAAAGGAGGTTTTTAAATGAAAAAAAAGCGTTATTTAATAATTGCGTGTTTACTATTTTCCCCTAGTTTTTTTATAAATGTTGAAGCATCTGAGGGTGGTTCTAGTTCGGTGGGAATTGAATTTTATCAAAATCCGACAACACCCGCTCCAAAAGATCCCCCACCGAAAACAGATGCGCCAGCTGCTGATCCCAAGGAACCAGCTGGTCCTCCGCAAGGAGATCAACGAAGTGGTGGTTCGACACAGACCACCACAACTGGCTCGCAGCTCCCTCGTACAGGGAGCAAGAGTCAGGCAAATCTTAGCATTCTCGGCTTAGCCTTAATCGGCTTGGCAGGAATGGTACATAGAAAGAAGGGACGACATGAAGCAAACTAAGTGGCAACGATTAGCAACCATTGGCTTGTGTAGTTCTTTAGTGATTAACGCCTTTTCTGGCGCGACCGCAGTTGCGGAAGAAAGTAGTCCGACAGTAGCAAGTAGCGCTAAGGAAGCAACATCAGCAAGTAGCGCAACGCCAGAAAGTACGGAAAGCAGTCAAGAAACGACTGAAACGAGTCGGGAAGCAGAAACGAAGGAAGCGGAGGAACAAGCCGAAGCAGAAGTACCAACGGAAACGCCAGAGGTGAGAACAGATACCACAGAACAACCTGCAGAAAAGAGTAGTGAGAGTGACCGACAAAAGAATATTTCTCCACGTTGGGTGTCTGATAATCAAGTGATTTATCCGAGAATGACCTTTGCTTTTACGGATGAAACAGGAAAAACTTTCGCTGATGAAAACTTAACGTTATCAGGGACGTATTATAAATTAGCACGTCACGCGGCAACTAGTCAGTGGCGACCATACGCTACTAGATATCCAATTGTTTCTTCTAATGCAGGGGGTGGTCAATATCGAGTAGCTGTCAATGCAGCGGTTCCTATGCCGTACGATTTTCTCACAAATTTACCAGTAGGTTACGCTGTGAATATATACGCGATTGAACAATTAAAGATTGATAACACACTAAAATATGTCGACAGTATTGTTGCTCCGGTCGGTACTATAAGAAGGACTTATTACAGTGATCAACAAGTATCTGAAACACCTCAATTTGGTAATTACGGTAGTGCCAATTTGACTCAAAGGGATAGAACATTTTCTAAAAATAGTGCAAATATTTTTTCTCTAAATTCAGTAGCTTTGGCTCCATCAATTAATGACGTATTAACGATGATGAGTACAGATGGTACAGGGTCGGCACCAGGGAGGGACATAATATTAGTGGGCTTTGACGGCACATCGACGTATCGCCAAACAATGAATTACAAAGTCACACGTAAACAAGTCACCGAAAAGTTCGTAGATACTAACGGAGTAGCCATAACACCGCCAACAGGTTTTACCCAAAACAAGAAAACACCAATGACCAGCAATGCTTTCACCTTCAAACAAGCTGGCACCTTGCCAGACACCTATCAAGCAGACGGCAAAACCTACAAGTTCAAAGGCTGGTACAAAGGCAAAACCAAGCCAAACACCTTGACCACCACCAAAGCACCAAGCTATGCGGTGACTTATGATGATAATGATGATTTGAATGTGGTGTATGAGGAAGTCGTTCCACGAGATACATGGGTTTATCCAGGTTTCTATGCTGAATTTGTCGATGAACAAGGGAAAGCTTTTACTAATCCTTTGACATTTTCAGGAAATTATACACAGTTTTTAAGAAAAAAAACTGTCAATATATTTGAAACAACAGGAAATCTGTATCCGATGATTGGTTCAAAAGATCCTAGTCAATCCAATAAATATAAGATTGAAACACAGTCACGTATTCCAATTTCGGCTACTTATGACGGAAATGTAACAGGGGATGTCTACGATAAGCGTGAATACGGGTTACATGATTTAACAATCACCAATGAGTTGAAATATGTAGATAAAATTGAAGTGATGAATACGTCATTGCCAGCTACTGATTATCTAGTCGGATATGTTGGTATAGACCCAATCTTGATTGATTTCCCTAATATTTTACATCCTTTAGAAAGAGCTTTTATCAAAAATACTAATCAGAGATTTTCTATTAATGCTATTTTTGGAGCTAATGGATCTGCTTCCACAATACCGCGTTTGTTAAGAATAGGTGGGAAAGATCAGCCTAATCAAAGAAATGTAACTTTGATGGGCTTTGATGGGACTACTAATTACAAACATACGATGAACTACAAAGTCACCCGTAAACAAGTCACCGAAAACTTCGTGGACACCAACGGCGTAGCCATTACACCGCCAACAGGTTTCACGCAAAACAAAAAAACACCAATGACTAGCAATAACTATACGTTCAAACAAGCTGGTACCTTACCTGACACCTACACAACAGGTGGCAAAACCTACAAGTTCAAAGGTTGGTACAAAGGCAAAACCAAGCCAAACACCTTGACCACGACTAAAGCACCAAGCTATGCGGTGACTTATAACAATGATGATTTGACGGTGGTGTATGAGGAGATTGAGTTTTTTGACTTCCCAGCGCTGACCTATCAATTCGGGTTCGTAGACGAGTCTGGCAAACGAGTAGATGCTTCAACGATTGATTTGACGTATGATAATTGGCATGGAGAACTGTTATCATCTGTCGATGGTTGGAAAACAACTAATATTGAAAAAGGGCAAGTCGCACTAACAAAAAATAATTTGAAAGAGATTGTTTATCCTAGCCATTCTTTAGAAATAATGAATGGGCGACATTCACAATATAGTGCCGCTAACTTAACATTCAAAATACCCAAGTATTATGAAAATATAAGTGTTTATAATAAGAATGGTACCTTTGATACAGCGTATCCATTTCCGACTATAAAAGTTAATACTTCTACAACTCCGTTAAGTAACAGACCTCAATTGTTTCAATTAAAGAAAAGTAATAATCAATCTTTTATCTTTAATCAAACAACGGCAGCTGCACCAGCAGACGTTCAGGTGCCTTATAATTTACGAGAAATCGTTTATGATCCGGCTACCTCAGTTAACAAAGGATTATATCATATGTTAGATAAACCAATTTACTACTATCTAACCAACCGCAAAGTCACCGAAAACTTCGTGGACACCAACGGCACTAAAATCAAGCCGCCAACAGGTTTCACGCAAGGGAATCAAATTCCCATGACTAGCAACACCTTCAAGTACACAGCCGCAAAAGCCTTGCCAGCAACTTATACCGCAGGTGGCAAGACCTATATTTTCCAAGGCTGGTACAAAGGTAAAACCAAGCCTAATACTTTAACAACCAGCACTACGCCAACATATAACACAACTTTTGATGGCAATGACGACATGACGGCGATTTATAAGGAAGAAGTGCCCAAAGCAAGTGTCGCTTTAACGCGCACTACCGCTGAAACCGTGACTAGCGGCGGCAATGTCACCTGGCGCGCCACAATTACCAATACAAGCCAAGCACCACTAACCACGGCGACCATCAAGAAATCAACCGCTTGGACAACCGGTTTAGCAGCACCAACCGCCATGATTGTCACGCCAGCTGGCGGAACCGCGAAAACAGTTCCCGTCACAGCGACTACGTGGACCAATGGTGTTAGCTTAGGCACTGACATTCCCGTAGGAAAATCTGCCACGGTTCAGTTCACTACGAAAGCGACGGGGACAGCGGGGCAAGTCTTGCGCGCTGGGATTACCACCAGTGGGAATTACAGTGGTGTCTCTGCTTCGGCCACCGTACGTGTGAAGGACAATGATCAAGCAATTGTGACACCAACGGCTGAAGGCTTCATTAGTGTTCCAACCTTCAATTTTGGTCAAGTTGGGGTAGCGGGAAGCACGCAACAGCACAGCTTGAAAAAAGCCGCTGATTATTATGGCAACGGCACACGCAATCCCTATCTGCGGATCAAGAAAACCCAAGCGAATTGGAGCTTAACGGCGCAACTGTCGCAACCAAAATCAGCGACAGACAGCCTGCCGACAACGACCCGCTTATTATTAGGGGCGGCGCCTGTTTCGAGTTTCTCAAATTACAACCAACCTACCGAGTTGAAAAATGCGGTCGGTACTACGAGTGCCATTAGTTTGAATGCCAACAACACGGCCACTAGGATTATTGCCAACCAGCAATTCACTGGGAGTAATATCTATCAGTTGGACTTCACCTTCAACAATGTCAAACTTGAAGTGCCAGCCAATCAAGGGGTCAAAGGGCAACAATACCAAGCCGCAATTACGTGGAACTTAGTGACAGGTCCTTAAAATAGTAAAAAAATCATGAGAAAAGCTCAAAATGTTAGTATTAAACACTAACATTTTGAGCTTTTATTTATAAAGATTAAGGAATTTAACTGAGAATCAGTAGCGAAATGGCAGATTTTCTTGATTTTCGCGCATTTTTCTAGTGAAAAAGTGCTCTTCCGCCTTGGTATAATAGGAATCGTCGGAAAAGTCACTTGTCTGTAGCAAAATTTGAAATTTCAAGTCCGCCTTTTTTTGATAGAATAATGGAGAAAATTAAAAGATGTACATATACCAATGAACAATAAACCAATACATAAAAAGGAGAAGAGCCTTAATTGGGCTTGGCGGGAATGGTACATAGAAAGAAGGAGCAACATGAAACAGATTAAATTTAAACACTTAGCAACATTTGGATTATGTTGCTCGTTATTAGTGAATTCATTCACGGGAGTCACAGCTGTTGCAGAAACTGTGCCGAAAGAAAGTAACCAGACAGAAGAAACAGCTAAACCAGTAACAAGTACAGAAACAACAGAAACAGAGAAAAAAGTAGCAACAGAACAAACCGAACAGGCAATAGAGACCAAGAATCAACAAGTACATAACGAAATGGATACTACATTACAGGATACTTCAGAAGAGGACAATCAAGGAGCAACTGTGCAATCAACCGAGGCTCCGACATCCTCCTCAGAGGCAAATTCACCCAAAATTGAGTCGAGAGGAATCCCCTTAAAAACAGTTGTTTATCCGAAAGTTCAGTATGATTTTGTAGATGAAACTGGTGCGCCGTTTACAACACCCTTAGGTTTTTCGGGAAATTATCTAGCACGAAGTGGGGGCGCAGATGGGCCACTATCTGCTTTACCTGCACCTTATGATAAACTATACGGTCAGGCAAATGGTACGGGTTCCTATATTTTAAGTATCAATAATCGTGCGGGGCTTCCCTTGACTCCGCAATTCATAGAAAAATATGGTGCTGGTGGAACAACTCCTGGTACCAAGTATCGAGTAACGTTTACTTTAGACAAGTTAACTATTACGACGTCATTGAAATTTGTGGAGAGCATTGAATATGATGCTACAGCAGATAGTTACTGGTATTTGTATATATACAAAGGATTTAATACAACGACAGGTATTTTTGACGATAGTATTGAGGAAGGAAGAGTAACGCCAATAAGTGAAACAAATAAGGATAGGACCTTCCAAAAAAATACATTGGATTCTTTTGAAATCATACAGCCAAATAGCTTGTCGATAACCAGTGGTGGCTATCCTGATTGGGTAGCTCAAGGATATGACTCTATTATATTACGTGGATTTGATGGGACAAATACAATCAAATCAAAAATGGTTTACAAAGTCACCCGTAAACAAGTCACCGAAAAGTTCGTTGATGCTAACGGCGTAGCCATTACACCGCCAACAGGTTTTACCCAAAACAAGAAAACACCAATGACCAGCAATGACTTCACCTTCAAACAAAGCGGTACTTTGCCAAACACGTATCAAGCAGACGGCAAAACCTATCAGTTCAAAGGCTGGTACAAAGGCAAAACCAAGCCAAGTACCTTGACCACGACTAAAGCGCCAAGCTATGCGGTGACCTATGATGGGAATGACGATTTGACAGTGATGTATGAGGCGATTCAGAATCCAGTGACTTTGCCTGATCGCATGTATCGTGTCCTATTTATCAATGAAACAGGAGGTCTGACATTTGCTGATCGTTATGGCTTTACTGGAGAATTAGTTGAGGTTGCGGATGGCAAAGTAACGCCAATTGGCCCAGTTCCGACTAACAATAATAGCGCAGTAAAAGAAATCACTATACCAGGTCGGGCTTTCGATACAGAAAGACCTACACAGTTGCAATATGGAGTTCGCAATGCAACCTTTACGTTGCCCAAAATGTATAAAACCGTAACGTATCAACCTGGCCCTAATTATACAGGTACAGCCTATCCTATTCCAGAAACGTATCGTCTTAGTTTAAGAAGTGGCGTCAAAAGTGACATCGATACAACTGGATGGCGAATTGGTCTTGACCCGACAACAGATCCACAAAAGTTTACGATGAGCGGTATATACTGGTCATCAATGCCTGCAAATGTTAGGCTTGCGACACTACTAAGTGCTACTAGCACTGGTAAAGGAGTAGAACCGATTATCTATACGCTAGATGAAAATGCACGGATGTATCTTTACCTAGAAAATCGTCGTGTTACGGAAAACTTCGTAGATACCAATGGTACTAAAATCACCGCACCGTCGGGTTTCACTCAAGGGAAAAAAACAGTAATTACTAGTGATTCGTACACCTTTAAGCAAAGCGGAGATTTGCCAGATACCTATAAAGTCGGCACGAAAACCTATCAGTTCAAAGGCTGGTACAAAGGTAAAAACAAACCAGACACCTTGACGACGACCAAAGCTCCCAGTTATCCAGTCACTTATAATGATGATGATGATTTGACGGTAGTCTATGAAGAAGTCGTGATGAAAACGTATAATTTACCAGCCAAAGATGTGTACTTTGGTTATGTTGATGAGGCAGGTAACCTATTGAATACAGCAGGCTTTTCTGTAGAAGCCGAATTAGGTGAAAGTGACGAAACTGAATCAACAGTATTAGGGAAAATCCAAGGAACTGATGAAGTGATGAGTAAATTAAAAAAATTATCGATTCCTGGCAAGTCATATGATTTCCCGATAGAGAAGCTTAAGACATACGGTGCAAGGTCTGTTAATCATACGATTCCTAAACAATATAAGACAATGTCGATTACACCGCTAGCTACTTATATGGGAGACAAAACAAAGTATCCTATGAGCAAAGAGGTCCGGAAAAATATAGAAGCGCCATATACGGTTGTTTCTCAAGCTGACGGAGCAGAAGCCTTCAAATTAACTGACGCTGGAACTTTTTTTAGAACCAGACGAGCTTTTTGGACATGGGACCCGAATAACACGTTGTATGCTATGGGAATTTATTCAGGGACAGTCGGAAAAAACTATAACCTAGCTTCTCCAGAGGGAACAATCTACTATTATTTAGAAAATCGCCGAGTCACTGAAAACTTTGTGGATCCAAGCGGCGCTAAAATTACACCGCCAACAGGCTTCGCGCAAGGGAAACAAACAGTGATTGATAGTGATAATTTCACTTACGCTAGTACGAAAGCCTTACCAGACACTTATACAACAGGAGACAAATTCTATAAGTTCAGAGGCTGGTACAAAGGTAAAACCAAACCAGGTACCTTGACAACGACTAAAACACCAAGTTACGATGTGACTTACGACGATAAAGACGACATGACAGCAGTCTATGAGGAAGTCCAGCCAACAGCAGAAATGACGGTTAGTCGGTTACTAGAAGTGATCCCAAATGAAGCTTCTATGGTTTGGACAGTTAGACTAAAAAACACCAGTGAAGTTCCATTGACCAACGTTAAACTAGCCCCAACTGCCAAATGGGCGGCAGGTATTTCGGTACCGACACAATTAGCTGTTCGCATTGGTAATACACCAAATAAAATTATTCCAGTGACGGCAGAACAATGGCAAGCAGGGGTTAATTTGGATATAGAGATTCCTGTGAACGGTGAAGCCTTAGTGACAGTGGGTACAGCGAAAATCACGGGAGAACCAAGACAACTTTTAACCGCAGAAATGACAGCTAGTAACTTTGTACGTATTCAAGGAGAAGATCAAACGATTACGCCAACACCAGTAGAAGAAGGTTTCATTAGTACACCAACGTTTGATTTTGGGAAAATTACGATTAACAGTAGCACTAAGCAGTACGGACTGAAAAAAGCAGCTGATTACTATGGCAACGGCACACGTAATCCATATCTACGAATAAAGACAAGCCAACCTAATTGGCAGTTAACAGCACAATTGTCACAGTTAACAGCATCAGCTGATAGTTTGCCAACTAGTACGCGTTTATTATTAGGAAGTGCGGATGTTATAGCAATCGAAAACTATAATCAAGTCACAGAGTTAACAAATAAAGTTGGGGTTACGAAAGCCTTAACTTTGACGAGTGACGGTACATCTACACCAGTAATTCTTAATAACCAATTTACAGGTAATGATGTCTATCAATTAGATTTTGATTTTGCCAATGTGAAATTAGAAGTCCCTGCCAATCAAGGGAAAATAAATGAGAAATATCAAGGAACGGTGACGTGGAACTTAGTCACTGGACCTTAAAAAAATAGTAAACCGCCCTCAAAAAGTCTAACTTTTTGAGGTCGGTTTACTATTTTATGGAAAGCCAATTTTATCTAATGGATAATAACGAAAAGTCAAAACACCTTCCACGCTCGCTTGTTTAACAAAGCCAAAGTAACGACTGTCATCTGAGCGCGGGCGATTATCCCCCAAGACAAAATACATGCCTTCTGGAACGGTCAGGGATTGGGTGGCTTCTAAGGTCTCTAGCGTAAAATCTTGGGTATAATTTTCATTTTTAGAGACATTTCGTTTAGCACTTGCTAAGTAATCTTCACTGAGTGATACACCATTAATATAAAGGGTATCATCGCGATACTCGACTGTTTCGCCAGGTAAACCAATTAAACGTTTGGCTACTCGTTGGCCGTTGCGAGGACTGGGAAAAGCGATAATATCAAAGCGCTGTGGCTTTTTAATCGAGGTCACCCATAAACGGTCGTTGTTATGAAGTGTTGGTTCCATTGAAGAGCCGTTCACCGCAGCAGGGGAGAAAACATAGTGTCGAATCAGCAAGACAGCGCCGACTAACAAAACCAACTGAACCAATCGTTTTAATAATGAGGACATGGACTTCACTCCTTTGTCCTTTTAGTGTACTACAGACAAGGAAAAGAAAAAAGTTTTCCCCTTAAGAAAGGTGTGCTAAAAAACGTTTCATAAAGCGTTGGCGAATTAAAATACCAACATAAGCAGCTGCGACAGCCTTGATGATACCAGGAATAATAAACGGAGCAAACCCGCCAGCGAAAGCGTTTGGCCACGGCAGATTTGCGGAATATTTCAACCAAATCATGCCGAAAACTAAGGTAACTAAGGCACCGGCAATATTTGCGATGATGGCCCAAGTATAGTTAAAGGTTGTTTTTTCTAAAATATAACCAGTTAATAAGCCGTTAAAGATAAAGCCGATTAAATAGCCGCCAGTTGGTCCAAAGAGTACACCGAACCCGCTAGACATCCCAGCGTAAACGGGTAAACCAATTAATCCTAATAAGAAGTAAATTAAAATAGCGTAGGTCCCCGTTCGCTTGCCCAAAACGGTAGCGGTTAAGCCGATGGCAAATGTTTGCCCGGTTAGTGGGACAATCCCCAATGGAATTGTAAATTGTGAAAGTACAGCAATAATCACAGCGAATTCTGCTGCTAAAATTAAAGAGCGTAACGATGCTTTATTCATAAGAAGCCTCACTTTCTATTGTTAACCAATTGTTTTATTTGGTTAACAATAGTTTAGCGGAAGTGAACCATTTTGTAAAGAGGGCAAAGAAAAAAACCTTGCCAAGAAAGGCAAGGTTTTGAAAGAAGGTAAGAACCGTAGTTCGACCTTTTGAAATCTTAAAGTTTTTGGTTGTAGTATTCAACGACAAGTGCTTCGTCGATTTCTGGGTAAAGTTCATCACGTTCTGGTAAACGAGTGAAGCTACCTTCTAATTTTTCAGTGTCAAAGCTTACGAATGCTGGACGTCCAACAGTTGCTTCAACCGCTTCTTTAATTGTTGAGATGTTTTGAGATTTTTCACGAACACCGATCACTTGACCAACTTCAACGTGGTATGATGGAATATCAACACGTTTGCCGTCTACAGTGATGTGGCCATGGTTAACTAATTGACGTGCTTGACGACGAGTAGTTGCAAGACCTAAACGGTAAACAACGTTATCTAAGCGTTGTTCTAGTAAAACCATGAAGTTAACACCGTGTTTACCTTCTTTGATTTTGCTTGCTTTAATGAACAACGTACGGAATTGACGTTCGTTCATGCCATACATATGACGTAATTTTTGTTTTTCAGTTAATTGCATTCCGTATTCAGAAACTTTACCACGGCTGTTAGGTCCGTGTTGTCCTGGTTTGTAAGGGCGACGAGCTAGTTCTTTACCAGTACCTGATAAAGAGATACCTAGACGACGAGATACTTTCCATGATGGTCCAGTATAACGAGACATTAAAAATTCCTCCAATAAATAAATGTTTTTTTGGAGTAAAATAATTAGATGAAAAATTCATATTCGTTCAGTTCATTCTTCAACCTTCGCCTTTGCAGCCGCGGTTACGCAGTTGAACCAAGTTTGGCAATGAACTGTTGACGAGTTATTATTCTTCTGCTGCAATTATTTTACACAAAATCTAGTATACTTAATAGGATAGGAAACGTCAAGGTTTTAAAGTGAAATATGAAAAAAAGGTAGACAAAAACACTTTTCCTCATTAGAATAAGGGGAGATGTTTTGAAAATATAAGTTGAAAACGGAATGAAAGGGAGTTTACAATGAAGTCTGGTTCACCATTGTTTGAACAAATTGATAAATCCATCGACAAGAAAGTGAATTTATTCTCAAACAGCTTTTCCCGCTACGCTGTTCGTGCAATGCTTGCTTGTCTATTTTTAACGTTGGGAACAGCCGTTGCTTTTGCAATCGCAATTAAAGGAGAAGGAATTTCTCATGGTTTAGGGAAAATGCTTTACGCCTTCATGTTCAGTTGGTCACTTGTGATGATTTTATATATGAATGCCGAACTTGGTACCTCGAATATGTTGTACATGACTGTTGGGGTCTATCGTAAAAAAGTCAACTTTTCCTTAGCTGCAAAAATTTTATTTACCTGTATCTTATTCAATTTAATTGGTGGCGTCTTGTTTGGTTTCTTGGTATCACTTACGGTGCCGTTCCAAGATTTGCCAAAAGATAGTTTCTTCTTTACATCGATTGCTGGAAAATTAGAAAAAACCACCCTACAGATTTTAGTTGAAGCTATGTTCGCCAATATTGTAGTTAATACAGCCGTATTAGTGAGTATGCGAATGAAAGATGACGCCGGCAAAGTCGCGGCCATTATTTTCATTATCTTTATCTTTGCGTTCCTTGGTTTTGAACACGTGATTGCCAACTTCCCAGCCTTCAGTTTAGCTTACTTTGCTTCGAACGGCGCAATTGAAGCTTTCACAGCTGGTAATGTTGTTCATAATCTGTTCTGGGCCTTTATCGGTAACTTTATCGGTGGTGGCTTAATTATGGGTCTCGGCTATGCCTGGTTAGATAAAGACAACAAAAACTTAACGTATTTTGATTAATTGACCAACCAACTATACTAAAACATGGTACACTGTTTTAGTATAGTTTTTTTATTATAAGGAGCGAAGGAATGGACACACTTCAATTTCAGAAGAACCCAGAAAAAGCAGCAAAAATGTCTGCTTATATGAAACACCAATTTGTTTTTGCAGGCATCCCCGCCCCAGAACGTCAAGCGTTAAGTAAACAACTTTTAAAAGAAAGTCATACGTGGACAAAGGAAAAATTATGCCAAGAGATTGAGGCTTATTATCAAAAAACAGAACGAGAATATCAGTATGTCGCTATTGATTTAGCTCTTCAAAATGTTCGGAGATTTTCATTAGAAGAGGTCGTAGCGTTTAAAGCCTATGTTCCACAAAAAGCATGGTGGGATAGTGTGGATGCTTGGCGAAAATTTTTTGGGTCGTGGGTGGCGTTGCATCTGACTGAATTGCCAACGATTTTTGCCCTTTTTTATGGCGCTGAAAATTTCTGGAATCGGCGTGTTGCGCTGAATTTACAGTTGATGTTGAAAGAAAAGACCAATCAGGACCTGTTGAAAAAGGCGATTATTTATGATAGAACTACAGAGGAGTTCTTCATTCAAAAAGCGATTGGCTGGTCATTACGCCAATATAGTAAAACGAATCCGCAATGGGTCGAGGAATTGATGAAAGAATTAGTGTTGAGTCCTTTAGCACAACGAGAAGGCAGTAAATATTTAGCGAAAGCGAGCGAATAAGGAGAAATGATGGAAAGAAAACTTTTTGCATTTGATATTGATGGGACGTTGTTAAATTCGGAGAAGAAAGCATTGGATAGCACGAGAGAAGCGCTAGCACAATTGCGGGAGCAAGGACACTTAGTTACGCTGGCAACTGGCAGAAGTCGTTATATGGCGCAAGAGGTGATTTGGGATTTAGATTTTACCAATTACGTATTATGTAATGGCGCCGCGGCTTTTGTGGATCATGAGCAATATTATCAAAATTTATTGCACGCTGAAGCGTTGGAACGTTTGGCACAAGACAGTGATCAACGCGGCTTAGGATTTGCTTGTGTGGGCTTAGATGATATTAAGAAGAGCAACCAGCACCGTGCTGAAAAAATGGAAATTGCGATGAACTCTTTTCATTTTCATTCACCTGCTTATGATGAACACTTTTATCGTCAAAATGATATTTACCAAGCGCTGGCTTTTTATGACGCAGAAGATCAGTGTACGTTTGAAGAAGAATACCCAGAATTTCGCTTTATTCGCTGGCATCAACATAGCGTAGATGTTGTGCCTAAAGATGGCTCAAAATCAGCTACGTTAACGTATTTAGCCAAACGTGTGGGCATTGATGCAAAAAATATCATTGCCTTTGGGGACGGCGAAAATGACCGAGAAATGCTAAGCCATGCAGGGATTGGCGTCGCAATGGGCAACGCGAGTCCTTCCATTCAAGAAGTGGCCACAATGGTCACAGATACCAATGATAATGATGGCATTTGGAAAGCCTTAAAAGAAATGAAGGCCATTTAAAAAAACTGCGCCGTTTGTTTTCAGACAAACGGCGCAGTTTTTTTCTTTATTCGATGACTAAAACGCCCTCTTTTAAAGCAAATGGATTTTCTTTGTTAATATGATCGTAGAACATAATGCCATTAATATGATCAATTTCATGTTGAACCACAATCGCTTCGTAGTTTTTTAAACGAACTTTGTGTTTTTCGCCAGCCATGTCAAAATAACTGACGGTAATTTTGTTATGGCGAACGACATACCCAGGCACATCCCGATCGACAGATAAACAGCCTTCCCCTTCACCTAAACATACATCTTGCACAGAATGGCTCAAAATTTTAGGGTTGTACATCACCGTACTTAATGAAGGCGTTTCGTTTTCTGGGTCGTTACTAGGAACATGGACAGCAATAATTCGTTTAGAAATATCTAATTGTGGTGCAGCTAAACCAACGCCACCACGTAATTGTAATTCTTCGGCTTTGACTGGATCTTGACTATTTTTTAAGAAAGTCAACATGTCTTCGCCTAATTGTCGGTCTTCCTCAGTGATAGGGACAGGCACTTCTTCTGCCACAGCACGAAGTGTGGGATTCCCTTCACGAATAATATCTTTCATTGTAATCATTCAATGGTTCCTCCTTTGAAACATAAAAAAATTCTTCTTTTATTTATTCATGCGCTGAAATAATCAGTTGTTTACCACCATTTAGTGTATCACAAAATCACCAAAAAAGGGGCTAGATTGTTTAAAAAAACTATCGAATAATAGAGATTAAGCTTGCATTTTAGCGGTGTTTCCTGTAAAGTAAGCTTGTGTGGAAACACACCATCTATCACTTGGTTTAGCGAGTCACCAACGCTTCACTCAGTGATCAGACGAATAATAGAGAAAGAGGTGGAACGAATGGCAATTTCACAAGAAAGAAAAAACGAAATCATTAAAGAATACGCACGTCATGAAGGAGATACTGGTTCTCCAGAAGTACAAATTGCTGTCTTAACTGAAGACATTAACCAATTGAACGAACATGCGCGTACACACAAAAAAGATCACCATTCTTACCGTGGTTTAATGAAAAAAATCGGTCACCGTCGTAACTTGTTAGCTTACTTACGTAAAACTGACATCCAACGTTACCGCGAATTGATCCAACGTTTAGGATTACGTCGTTAATCATTACGTATAAAGCGAGGTTCAATCAGAATCTCGCTTTTTATCTTATTGTCACTATTGAAGGTCCTCTTTGGAAAGTTTTTAGGAACTACTAACCAAATGAAAGAGCAGCAACGACTTGTTACTTTTTCATTTGTTTAGTAGCCGTCTGACTTTTCCAAAGAGCAAGAGTAAAGGAGAAGAATTATGACAGAAAAACAAGTCTTTAAAACAACTTGGGGCGGCCGCCCACTAGAAGTAGAAATCGGCCAATTAGCCAAACAAGCCAATGGAGCTGTCTTAGTACGTTACGGCGATACGGTCGTTTTAAGTGCTGCTGTTGCCTCTAAAGAAGCAAAAGATGTAGACTTTTTCCCATTAACTGTAAACTATGAAGAAAAAATGTATGCGGTAGGAAAAATTCCTGGCGGCTTCATTAAACGTGAAGGTCGTCCAAGTGAACGTGCGACATTAACCGCTCGTTTAATCGACCGTCCTATTCGTCCAATGTTCTCAGAAGGCTTCCGTAACGAAGTCCAAATTACGAACATCGTTATGAGTGTGGAGCAAGACTGTACACCAGAAATGGCTGCAATGTTTGGGTCTTCCTTAGCGTTAGCAATTTCAGATATTCCGTTTGATGGACCAATTGCTGGTGTTGACGTTGGCCGTATTAATGGCGAATATGTTTTAAATCCAACGGTAGAACAAGCGGAACAAACAGATATTGAATTAACTGTTGCTGGAACAAAAGAAGCCATCAACATGGTTGAAAGTGGTGCCAAAGAAGTATCAGAAGAAGATATGTTAGGTGCCTTACTTTTCGGTTTTGATGCCATTAAAGAACTAGTGGCGTTCCAAGAAGAAATTGTTGCCGCTGTAGGTAAACCAAAAATGGACGTGGACTTATTACAAGTGGACGCTGATCTTAAAAAAGAAATTTTTGATGCATACTACAATACAATGAAAACAGCCGTAATGACGGAAGAAAAATTAGCACGTGAAGTTGAAATTGACAAAGTAAAAGATACAGTCAAAGAAGTTTACGCTGAAAAATTTGCGGAACACGAAGAAGAAGCGCAATTACTAAAAGAAGTGAAACAAATTGCGGAAGATCTTGAAAAAGATGTCGTACGTGAGTTAATTACGATCGATAAGATTCGCCCGGATGGCCGTAAATTAGACGAAATTCGTCATTTATCATCAGAAGTAAGTATTTTACCACGTGTGCATGGTTCTGGCTTATTTACTCGGGGTCAAACACAAGCTTTGTCCGTTTGTACATTAGCGCCTTTAGGGGAACATCAAATTATCGATGGGTTGGGTGTCCAAGATAGCAAACGTTTCATCCATCATTATAACTTCCCACAATTCTCTGTTGGTTCAACAGGACGCGCGGGCTCACCAGGTCGTCGTGAAATCGGTCACGGTGCGTTAGGTGAACGTGCCTTAGCACAAATTATTCCATCAGAAGAAGACTTCCCTTACACAATCCGCTTAGTAGCAGAAGTGTTAGAATCAAATGGTTCTTCTTCACAAGCAAGTATTTGCGCGGGAACATTAGCATTAATGGATGCGGGTGTGCCAATTAAAGCGCCAGTTGCAGGTATTGCAATGGGTCTTGTTAGTGATGGCGAAAACTATACAATCTTAACAGATATTCAAGGTTTAGAAGACCACCTTGGCGATATGGACTTTAAAGTAGCAGGAACGAAAGACGGAATCACTGCTTTACAAATGGACATCAAAATCCAAGGAATTACAGAACAAATTTTAACGGAAGCATTAGACCAAGCGAAGAAAGCACGGATGGAAATTCTAGAAGAATTAACAACAACGATTGCTGCTCCTCGTGAAGAATTAAGTCAATATGCACCGAAAATTGAAATAATTCAAATTAAACCAGCGAAAATTAAAGATGTCATTGGTAAAGGTGGCGAAACAATCAACAGCATTATTGATGAAACCGGCGTTAAGATTGATATCGATCAAGACGGTAACGTAAGTATTGCTTCATCAGATGCTGAAATGATTAAAAAAGCCATCAAGATTATTGAAGAATTAACCAAAGAAGTTGAAGTCGGTCAAGTTTACTTAGCAAAAGTTGTCCGCATTGAAAAATTTGGTGCGTTTGTTAACCTAATTAAAGGCAAAGATGGCTTGATCCATATTTCTCAATTAGCAAACGAACGTGTGAACAACGTTGAAGATGTCGTGAAATTAGGCGACGAAGTCCTTGTCAAAGTAACTGAAATTGACAAACAAGGCCGTGTCAACGTGTCAAGAAAAGCATTATTAAACGAAGAAAACAAAGAAAAATAATTTCTTTTTAAACCAACGAAAACCAAGGAAGCTTCCTTTCTTTTCGTTGGTTTTTTCGTTGAAAACAAGCCCTAAAAAAGAAATGATAAAAAAAGCTAAAGACGATCGCCAACTCTTTTGTTTATAGTCAATTAGTGGTAAAATTAATACTATCAGTCTGAAGAATATCTGGGGTGTCTTTGTGAAAAAATTTAATCCAAATAAAAATATAATCATTACCTTAATTTTAGTCATTATTTTAGTAACCATTATTAGTTTAACTGCTGCGCAACGTTCTGAAAAAGGCAAAACCAATGTCGTTCAAGGTGGCGTCAATAATAGCGTTAGTATGGTGGATCGTGTGATTTCTTTTCCAGCTCGTGTGGTGGAAAACGGCTTGTCTTCAATGGGCAATTTAATTAACACGTTTAAAGAAAACGAACGTCTAAAAGAAAAAATTGATAGCTATAATGAATTAGCTGTCCAAAACAATAACTATAAACGTGAAATTGATAGTTTAAAACAAGAATTGAATCTGAACGAAACGTTGGCCAACTATGAAAAAGTAACTGCGAATGTCATTACGCGTTCGCCTGATACTTGGCAAGACTTATTAATTATCGATAAAGGAACCAATGACGGCATTGAAGCGGGCATGGCGGTCATGGCGCAAAAAGGGTTAGTGGGGCGTGTTATTGAAGTCAATGCAACGACTGCAAAAGTGGAACTACTAACGTCTAAAAATGTTAACTCGAACCATTTCCCTGTGCGAGTAACTTCCGCAAGTGGCGAATCGTTTGGTTTACTTAAAAATTACGACAATAAGACGAATGCATTAATTGTGTCACAATTAACTGGCGATGCTACTCTGAAAGAAGGCGATGTCGTTCAGACTTCTGGCTTAGGTGGTAATTCACCAGCCGATTTAGCGGTAGGAACAGTTATTAAAGTGAAACCAGATAGTTTTGGTTTAGATCGTGAAGTCTATGTGAAACCTTATGCGGATGTCTATGGTATCTCCGTTGTGACGGTCGTGAAAAGATCGGCAGGGGAAAGCGAATGATTCGGAAAGAGTATTTAAAATACGTCACACCTATTCTCTTGTTTTTCTTAATGTTAATTGATGCTCATTTAACAAAGTCTTTTGAAACGTGGACAAGTAATGTTTACTTCGCCAGTTCTCATCTGCTATTACTTGCGTTTATGTTTGCCGTTCCTAATTTTTCTAAACGTTATTTATTAATTACTTCGTTAATTTTAGGCTTTATTTGCGATAGCTACTACATTGGCATTATCGGGATTTATACAGTTGCACTGACGATTTCGGTTATGTTGATGTATACATTTAAAGAAGTAATTCAAACAAATTTACTAACTGGTTTTTTTGGGATCGTTATTTTTACTACGTTGTATGAACTGATTGCGGTACTGATTCAAGTAGCCTTTCATTTAGCGGATGTCAGCCCGATTTTATTTATTACACGTGTGTTGGGCCCTACATTGCTATTGAACATGGTGTGGTATGTTATTTTATCTTATCCGCTGAAAAAACTGTTTTCCGTAAAATAAAAATTGAAAATTTTGTTCGTTTGCGAAAAATGCTCATTTGTTAGCGTTTTTCGCTTTTTTTATTTTCTTTAAATAACAAAACGATGAGAAGCTTACCCTGGAGCCTTGAAGAAAGTTGTGAAAAAAGTGAAGCTTTTTTTTGTCATTTACAAGAAGAAAATTGAAATATTACTGTAACATCCATATTATCTCAGTGACATACAGCTATGCTACAATTGCTCTATCGTTGAAAAAGAGAAATTTATTCAAATTTTAATAAATAATAAAAAAGCTTAACAAAAAAGGATTTTCGGAGGACAACAGATTGAAGAAAAGTGTATTATCGGCTCTAATGGTATGTTCCATTACCTTAACAAGCGTAGCGTTACCATCCGCAGCATTTGCAGATGAATACGATACAAAGATTCAACAACAAGATCAAAAAATTAATGCGTTAACTAGCCAAATGTCAGATGCAGAAGCAAAAGTTGCCGCGATTGAAAATGATATGGTTGAAACGGCCAAACAAATCGATACATTAACAGCTAAAAAGAACAAGCTATCATCAGAAGTATCTAAATTATATAGTGAAATTTCTGATTTGAATGTCCGTATTCAAAAACGTGAAGTACAAATGACAAAACAAGCACGCGATGTCCAAGTGAATGGTCAAAGTGATTCAATTATTGATGCTGTCTTAGATGCAGATTCAGTAGCAGATGCAATTGGTCGCGTTCAAGCGGTCTCAACAATGATGAGCGCCAATAATGAATTACTAGAACAACAAAAAGAAGACAAAGCGACTGTTGAAAAGAAAACAAAGAATGTTGAAAAACAAATTGCTGAATTAGAAGCAGCAACAAAAGAATTAAATGATAAAACAGAATCATTAAAAACATTAAAGATTCAACAAGAAGTGGCTAAAAATGATTTAGAAGCACAACGTTCTGAAGAACAAGGGAAAAAAGACGGCTTCATTAAACAGAAAAAAGAAGCGGAAAAACGTTTAGCAGAAGAACAAGCACGCCAACGTGCAGCTGCTAAAAAAGCAGAAGAACAAGCGGCAGCGCAAGCACAAGCCGCAGCACAAAAAGCGGCAGCAGAGCAAGCGCAAGCAACAAAAGCAGCTAATGAGGCAGCAGCATCAGCCGCTGAAGAAAAAGCCGCAACACCAGTAGTAGAATCATCAACAACTACTGAAAGTACCACAACGCAAGAAACAACAACTTCAAGTACTGAAACAGAAAGTGTTGTAACAACACCTGTGGCAGCAGCACCTGAAAAAGAAAAAGAAGTTCCTGTAACTAACCCAACGACTCCTGAAAAAGGTAATGAAGCAAGACCAGGGAATGGTGGCGTGACTTCAGGAAAACAAGCCGCAATTAATGCAGCTTTAGCAGATGTTGGTAATTCTTATGCAACAGGTTGGAATCAACCAGGTGAATGTTTAGTATCTGTTCGTCGCTGGTTAGCGGCAGGCGGTATTAACTTCGGTTATGGTGGTCCAAACAGTGGCTATGTTGCTTCTGGCGCAACACAAGTTAGCTGGAGTAACGTGCAACCAGGCGATGTTGTTCAATATGAAAGTGCCTATAGTCCAGATAGCTGGATTGGTGGCGTGCATACTGTTTTAGTTACAGGTGTAAGTGGTGGAAGTGTCCAAATCGTTGAAGCAAACAACCCAGGAGGTTCTGGTTATGTTTCTTCTAACTCTAACTGGTCACCAGCACCACCAGCAGGATTCCGCGCTGTTGTATGGCGTTTTCCAGGCTAAATAGTCATCTATTAATAATTGATAACAAGGAGTGGTAACTAACAAAAATCGTTAGTTGCCGCTTTTTTTATTCATTTAATTTTAAATATATGCATAAAATGTATCTGAAAATATTGTAATCTGGCCGTTTTTTTGCAATTATAGAGGTATATACATATTAGGAGCGGAGGAATCAGCATGAGCGGAACGCACGATACAAAACAAGCAATCGCTTCAGCTTTAATAGAATTATGTGAACAAAAGGATTTTCGTAAAATAAGTGTCCAAGATATTACCAAAAAAGTGGGCTTGAATCGTCAAACATTTTATTATCACTTTACAGATAAATATGATTTATTACGTTGGATTTATCGTCACGATGCATTGATTTACTTGGAAACAGATATTTGTTTGGAAAACTGGGAGGAACAAGCCCTGAAGTTATTAAAAGCGATTAAAGAGAAGAGCCATTTCTACTATACAACGGTGACCTCAGATTCAGAAGTTCTTCTTAATGTTTTTTCCGCTTCGACCAATCGCTTATTTATTTCATTATTTGAACAAGTCGATGTTGAGAACCATTTAACAGATAAAGACAAACAATTTTATGCGAATTTCTTTTCCTATGGATGTAGCGGCGTCTTAACGAAATGGATTCTTGAGGAATATCCTCAGACTCCTTTGGAAATGGCGACGCAATTATTCCGTTTAGCGAAAGATACAGAATTTATGGCTTATCATTTGTATGAACAAGAAGCCAATGAGTAATGTGTGAAGGATAAAAAGTCTTATGAAGGAGTGAAACGTTGTGGTAACTGTGTTATTTGTTTGTTTAGGCAATATTTGTCGCTCGCCAATGGCAGAAGCGATTTTTCGTCAGAAAGTCCAACAAGCCGGTTTAGAATCGACTATTCAAGTATTTTCAGCAGCTACTAGTCACTGGGAAGTTGGCAGTCAGCCACATAAGGGAACCAGAAAAATTTTGGAGCAACAAGGAATTTCCTATCAAGGAATGCGGGCGACACAAATCCAGCCAAGTGATTTTAAAAAATATGACTATATCATTGGGATGGATGCGAATAATGTGGCCGATTTAAAAGCATTAGCTCCTCAAGAAGAGCAACGGCGGATTCATTTATTTATGGAAGTTGTGGTTGGTAAAGAAACCATGGACGTACCTGATCCTTATTATACTGGTGATTTTGAGGAAACTTACCGCTTAGTGGAAGCAGGTACCTCAGAATGGTTGAAAAAAATAAAAGCACAGCTGAAAGATTAGGACTATAGTCCGATAGTACTTTCTGTTTCCCCTTGGTACAATAGTGTTAACAAATTGTTCAGGGAAAAAGAGACAGGAGGGAAGTAAGATGAACAGTAGTTATTTATCCTATGTTTTTGAATTGAGTTTGTATTATTTATTGTTGATAATGAGTCTGCCGCTAGTGTATGCTGTCACGTATCATTTATCTTTTAGTAGTATGTATACAAGTGAATGGTTAATGATCTCTGTTTTCTTATCTCCGTTAGTTTTATTATTTGCAGGTATTCGTTATGGTTTTGCTCGTCTGAAACAGCAAGAACGCCAAGTGATGAAATAAAGCAAAAAATCCTTGAAAAGTGTCAAAACTTTTCAAGGATTTTTTTATTAAGCCACCCAATCGGCTAAGGTTTTTTGCTCCAATTGGAAAGCCTTTAACATATCGTCGTTGGCGTCTTTAATAGGCGTCGTTGCTGCTAATGTTCCTTGAACAGCAATTCGCGTCGTTGCTTGTAAATCGCCACAGGTAATTAAGGTAATCATATTTTGACCAGGAACGTCATCAATTAACTCAACACGGGTTGGTTCGATTTTTTCTACAGAAGTTATTTTGTATGTATAAACAGTAGATAAATCAGTGATATAAATGAGTTCGTCTTTTTTGGTTCTTTCTAAAGGTGAAAATAAGGAAACGCCATCTTCCGTTCGATGACTAGCCAAGGCATAATTGTTTTTCCCCATGACTTGATCTTCTTTCATGGTCCCGGCACCAGTTAATAAAGCGACATTGGACAATCCTTTAAAAATGGGCAAATTAATTTCGACACTTGGTATCGCAATGGCACCAATCACAGGTAAGTTTTTGTTTTCAAATTGGGCTTTCATCACCGCTTCTGTGCTCAAGGACTCAACTGAATCAAAGTCAAACGTTGTTTCACGAGCCATATTTTTCTTCACATCAGCTGGTTTCAACTTGCTAACGGCGTACGAGCGGCTATTTTGTTGAACCACCCAACTACGTATCTGATTGTTAAAAATTAAGGCTAAGCCAATGATAAATAGTAAAACTAATAAACTGTTGATTAACCAATTTTTTCCTCTTTTTTTCTCTTTTGGGCGCATATTCTCCCTCCTTTTAATGTATCAAGTTTACCACAATTTATTTGAAAAACCTATTTATTTTCTTTGGGGAATAGGTAAGCTGGCCGGACCTTGATTTAATAAAAAACAACTGAATCGATTGATTTTTCAAAAAAATCCTCATTTTGTAATGGAATTTTAAAGTAAAAGAAACAAGCTTTTCTTTTGAAAATATTGTAAAATGGTAAGGAGGTTAGTAGAGGGGAGATGGGAATTTGCTTGATTTAATTTATGTACATATAGATGTAACCAGCAACGCGGTTTTATCTAAAGGAATTACCCATTCCGATTTTGTTCGTTCAATTGTGCATCATCCACAGAACTTACTATTATTAGATCCTTCTGCCGAAGCTGGCGAATACGATATGCATTCAGGCTTGAAAATTATTCGCGGAGAAGAAAGCGTCAATCGCTATTTTCAATCGCTACAACGTCGTTGGATGACTGAAGAAATTAAATGGATTGACTTTTCCGATGTGACGATGCTAAAAGAGCTAACGCCATTAGAAATTTCGGAACTTCTTTATTTTGGACACATGAAGAATAGTTTGCATTCGCCTTTCTTTTATAAGCTACAAAATGATTTTGTCTTTTTTGAATTTGCAGATCAGATGACGCGTGTCTATTATCGTTATATTGATGAATTTTATCGAATCTTTGCTGATAAAATTACACGTGTTGTTTTAGAGAAAGTCAACCAGAAAAAGGCCTTCTTTAAACGAAATACGCCTGTCGAAAAATTAAGTCCTGAATTACTTAAAAATATGAAAGGTATCTTGCAAGAAGGTGTTATTTTTTGCTTCCAACAAACGGAAGTGGATAAAGAAGAATATCGGATTCCTATTTACTTGGTGGAAGATTCACTTAGCAAGATGAAAAATACCTCTTACCAAAAAGAAGAAATTTTGGCAACGCTTGTCTATAATAGTGAAAAACGCATTTGGCACATTGAACAAGAGAATGATTTCGGTGAAATTTTTATGTTGGCCCATGAAGGCTGAGAGAGCTCTAACTTTATCAACTAAAGTAGGGCTTTTTTTTGTAGCTATGATTTGGATGAGAAATCAAGTATAATAAAATGATAAAAAGGAAAGAAGGTTGTTTAATGAAAAAAATACTCTATGGCTCTATGACTGGCTTGGCACTCTTTTTGGTAGCTGGCTGTACATCCAAAACACCTACAGCTGTTTCATCAACAAATGAACAAAAAGAAACAGTAATATCAACTACTGAAACAAGTTCATCCGTACAACAAGAAGCAACGACGACATCAGAGAAGACAAGTGCGGTAGCTGTCTCTTTAGAAAAAGTAACGACAGCATTTGAGAAAAAATATCCAGAAGCTAAAATAACAAGTCTGCAGTTAGATACAGATTTTGGCCGTTATTTTTATGAAATAGAAGGCGTGGATCAGCAAAAAGAATATCAAGTTGAAGTGAACGCAGAAACAGGCGAATTCACAAAAGAAAAAGTTGAAACCTTGGATGCCGATGAACAAAATGGCGTTAAAATGCAAGAAGAGGCACTTGATTTAACAAATATCATTTCCAGAGAACAAGCCACAACCTTGGCTGAAAAAGAAGCGAAAGTCGGCCAGGCAACAGATTGGAAGTTAGAGAAAGAATTAGGAATCACCTATTGGGAAGTGAAAGTGAAAGAGGGCCAACAAAAAATAGAGGTAAAAATCGATGCTCATTCTGGTAAAATTTTGACAACTGAGCGGGACGATTAATGGATAAAAAGTAGCTGGCATGCGTTTGAGTAGGAGTTGATTCCCTTAAATGCTGATCAGCTATTTTTTTGCTTGTTCGACAAACGTGTTTTTCTAAAGTCCCTATGGTAAAATAACGATGTATTAGTGGTTGAGAGCGTCAGAACATAGGAGGAAATTTGTTTGGCTAGAAAAATGGATTTACGTATTTGGGTAGAAGGAACAGTCGTCGCAGCAATGGCAATGGCCCTCTCTTTTTTACCGATTGAATTTGCCAATAGTGGCTTGGACCTATCGTTGGGAATGGTCCCATTAGTTCTTTATTCGTTTCGTCGTGGGTTGCTTCCTGGAGTTGCAGCAGGCTTTGTTTGGGGCATGTTAAATATTATTCTCGGTACAGCCATGAAAAATTTCTTGTCCGTTCCGCAGATTATTTTTGAATATCCCTTTGCTTTTGCGTTTGGAGGAATGGGTGGCGTATTCGCTAGAAAAATTCAACTGTATTTTCAAGCGAATCGTTTAAAATCAGCCATTCGTACGATTATTTTAGGAAGTGTTGTCGCAGTCTTCGCCCGCTGGTTTTGGCATTTTTGGGCGGGTGTATTGGTTTGGGGCATGTATGCACCAGAAGGAATGAGCCCATATCTCTATTCCTTTGTTCTAAACGGTACAAGTACCGTCGTCAATTGTTTATATGTAAGTCTAGTTCTAGGCTTATTGGCAAAAGTAGCACCGCAATTATTTGTTCCTAAGAAATAAGTTGAGTCCTAAGTCAGAAGTTTCATGGGATTTTGACTAAAGTCATAAATAAAAGAAACCACCAACCTGCAATCGCCAGGGTTGGTGGTTTCCATTTATTTTATAAAGACTTCAATATTCTAGTGAATTTGACGTTGGTGACGATTAGCTAACGTGCTGACTTTCATGACAGAAGCAACAGGAATCATGCGCAACTGTTGTTCATCCGTTTGTAAACGAACGACGATATTGTCCGAAATATTTTTTGAGACAATCCAGCCGATCACCGTTTCGAATTTATGCGCTGTAGGGACTTCTTTCAATTGTAAGACCACTAAGGATTTTTGGGCGGCAGCGACTTGGAGCTCTTGTAAAAGCGCACTGCGTTCCTTTTCTTTATTCTTTTGATCTTGAGAATCTTCTAAAAATGCCGAAAAGAAATGTTGGGAAGAGAGCGTAATCAGTTTAGAAATGCTCTTGATGGTAGCTTTATGTTGATCCATTCTTCTGCCTCCTTTACGAATAAAATAGAATAAAACTCAAATGACTAATTACCTGTATTTTACCTAATTTTGTGATAAAATTCAAGAAAATATGTTCGCCTTCAATAATTATGAGAATTTACCAACGTTTCTGTTTTTCGAAAAAGAAAGTAGTATAATGTGTGAGCATATAAGAAATACATAAGATTATCGGATGTAGTCAATAGATAGAAAAGGATGAATAGTATGTCAAAAAAACCATCAGGTTACCAAAAAAAAGTTCTCACGGTGTTGTTGGTATCGTTTGGCTTTGGCGGGTTGTTAGCGCAGTTTTCGCCGATGAAATCAGGTGGGTTTTCAAGTTGGTTTGATGATTCATATGTCAAAGCTAGTGCTGAATCAAGTAAAACAAAAGAACCAGCACCAGTTAAAATTGAGAAAAAAGTCAAACCTTTAAGCTATGGACAACAGGTCAATCAAGAAATTGAAAAGAAGCAATATAATGGACATCTGGATTTGCCGTTAGAATTGCAGACAGATGCTAAATGGAAAGACACCGCATACGGATTTGGCAATGTGGATAAGCCGAATACAATCGAAATTAATGGCTGTGCGATTGTGTCGCTTGCGATGGTTGGTTCATACATGGATCACCAAGAAGTTACCCCTCTGGATGTGTTAGCTTGGGCAAAAAATGACTTCTTTATGGAAGGGCAAGGAACGGCGTGGTCTATTTTTAGTGCATATGCTGAAATGAAAGGCTATAACTGTCAAGAAATTGGGGATATTGAAACAGTGGCAGCTTTCTTGAAGGAAGGTCATCCAGTCATTATTTCTGTAAAACCGGGCTATTTCACTACAACTGGTCACATTATGGTGATGAGTGGTGTGGATGAAAAAGGCGATTTCTGGATTAATGATCCAAACGATTCAGAAGAAAAGGGCCATTCAAAACGGACATTTACAGCCGAAGAAGTGATGAATGAAGCGTTAAACTTCTGGGCATTTTATTAGGAATAAGAAAAGGTGTGGAACAACAGGCAGTACCCTTTGTTCGCATCTTTTTTAGCAAATAAAAGGAGGCAGGACAATGGAGCGATGTACTTGGGCAACGAATACAACTGAAGAGATGCAAGCCTATCATGATGATGAATGGGGACGTCCAGTTCATGAAGAGCAACAGTTATTTGAGTTATTGACCTTGGAAAGTATGCAAGCGGGCTTAAGCTGGGCGATTATTTTGAATAAACGAGAAACGCTCAGAGCAGCTTATGATGCGTTTGATTATCGGAAAATTGCGCGATATGATGAGGAAAAAATTTTAGCTTTACTAGCAAATCCTGGTGTGATTCGTCATCGTTTAAAAATTCAAGCGACCATCACGAATGCGCAATTTTTTCAAGAAATTCAGGCAGAATTTGGCTCCTTTGATCGCTACCTCTGGAACTTTGTCGATCAGCAACCAATCGTTAATCACTGGCAGCGGCCAGAAGAGGTTCCAGCCTCCACGGAATTATCGCAACAGATTAGTCGAGCGTTAAAAAAACGAGGATTTAAATTTTTAGGTGCCACGACAGTCTATTCCTTTTTACAGGCGGCGGGATTGGTGAATGATCATTTAGAAACGTGTCATTATAAATAATAAAGGTCTCCTTCCAAAATTGAAGGAGACCTTTATTTTATTCTTTATACGCCCACTTGAAGTCGTATTTAGCACCTGTTGGATGATAAATAATTTCTTTCACGTTTGGTGCACGTAAGTGTGATTCTGCTTTTTGGTAAATTGGCACAACACCCATATCAGCAATTACTGTTTTTTCAGCGTTGATTAGATCTTCCCAGCGTTTTTCAGGATCGTTAACATCTGTGGTTTTGGACGCAGCAATGAATTTATCGTATTCAGGATTGCTGTAACGTCCACGGTTATTAGAAGTTGAGCTTTCTAATAAATCTAAGAAGTTAATTGGGTCTGAATAGTCGGCACTCCAACCACGAACAGCGATTTGGAAATCCCCTTTTAAGGTACGATCTAAGCGAACAGCCATAGGGACAGGCGTCACAGTTACTTTTAAGCCTTCCAAAGTATCAGATAGTGATCCTTGAAGATATTCGCCCATTTTTTTAGCGCCTTCAGAGTCGTCTACCATTAAATCAACCGTTAAGTTGGAAACACCAAGTTCTTGTTTCGCTTTGTTCCAGTATTCCACAGCTTTTTTCTTGTCGTATTTGACTAATTTGTCGCTGCCGGCTTCTTTAACAAAGTCTTCACCCGTTTTTGGTGATTTCGCGACATCCACAGGAACGAAGCCTTGTGAAGGAAGAGAGCCATTGGCTAAAATGTTTTTAGCTAATGAATCGCGATCGATGGCATAAGACATAGCACGACGTAAGTTTGCGTTGGTCAATGGTGATTTTTCATCTGCTTGATTCATTTCTAAATAGAAAGAAGAAGCGGCTTTTAATTGGACCAAGTCAGGCGAGTTTTGCATTTGTTGGGCCAGTTCGCCAGATAAATACGTATCATCCACTTCACCAGTTTCATAAAGATTTAAGGCAGTTGGGGCTTCTTTCACCACGTTGATAGCGACTTTATCTAACTTGACAGTCTCTTTGTCCCAATATTCTTCATTTTTAGTTAGAGACCATTTAGTATCTGTTCCGGGACCATCAAACTCAGTTAGCGTAAACGGACCATTGTAGACTGCTTTATCGCTACTCTTTGTATAATCTTTACCAAAACGTTCAACGATATCTTGACGTTGCGGCAAGAAAGAAGGGAAAGCCAATAAATCGTCAAAATATGGTGTTGCTGTTTCTAAAGTGATTTCTAATTCATGATCATTGATTGCTTTAATGCCCAATTCTTCTTTAGGTAGTTCCCCTTTAGAAATTTTTTCAGCATTTTTTACTGGTTCAAACATGTAGGCATATTCTGAAGCAGTAGCAGGATCCACTGTTCGTTGCCAACCGTAAACGTAATCTGCAGCAGTAACTGGTTTGCCATCAGACCATTTTGATTCTTCACGTAATTTAACTTTGTAAACTAAACCGTCTTCTGAAACAGTCGCTTTTTCGGCTGCACCAGCAGGCGCGGGTTTGTTGTCTTTATCTAAACGATAGATTCCTTCGTAGACATTATTTAAAGTGGTAAAACTCACTTCATCTGTCGCAAGGGACGGATCGGCACTAGGCATTTCTTGGGATTCAACCATTGTGTATACTTGGTTGTCGCTGCCGCCGTTGCTTGCTCCTTTATCGTCACTGCCACCGCCGCAGGCCGCTAAAGCTAAGCTTGATAATACAAGTAATGAAGTAAATAAAACAGATTTCTTCATTTGACACGCTCCTTTTCATTTTTAGCAATACTCTCAGTATAATGTAAAAATGAAAAGGAGAAATTAAAAAATCGTTAGAAATGATTATTCTTTTATCAATTTTTAAAAAATGTCTAATCTTTTTTATGAAAAAAGTGGACAAACGTTGATAAGTAAAGATTTGAGGTGATTTCCATACAGAAAACATTCGATTTTTGAGTATTTATTCATCATTGATTTGATTTTTTTGACATAAAATAAACATCCCTTTTACAAAAAACAAATGAGAAGAAAAAAAGATTGTTACAAAAGCAAATAAGTGCTTTTGTAACAATCTTTTTAATCTTTTAATCGTTGGATGTCAATGACAGTTCCTGTGTAGGCATCTGCAGTGAATTCGTATTGAACAATGCCGTCGTCTTCAATGCGGCAAATTCCTCCAGTATATGTTTTGGAGTGGATGGCGAATTTCCGCAAGGGCTTTTTCTCAAATTCAATCCACGAACCTTCAATCGGTCCTTCTTTTAAAAAAGCAGCTTTTACATTTTCTAAGACGAGATCAGCGGAGATTGTTTTTTTCTTATGGTAGAACAAGGTTGAGGCAATGCCGCCTACTAAACCAAGACCAACGCCTAGCGCTAAGCCGCCTTTAAAGTATGTCAACTCATTTTCTTCGTTCATTTGTATGACCTCCCTTGGTCGGTTTCTGCTTACTATTACTTTTGTCAGTATCACTCTTATTTTACCATAGAGAAGGGGCCGCTGAGAAATAAAAAAAGTTTTTCAATCATTCTTTTAGGGCATTCTCATTGTCACGTTTAAAAAGAGAAAGCGATGTGCATTTTCTAGTATTTGCGTTATAATAAGAGTGAAATCATATGAAAGGAGTACCTATTTTTATCGACAGGATAAAGTGACTTTTTAGAGAAAAAGTGACGCTTGGTTGGCGTAATTTCCAACAAATCAAAAGCAATAGGACATACATCTATGGAAGAAAAAACATTTCAACGAATCAAGGAATTAACTGAATTACAAGGAACCAGCGGATTTGAAGACGACATTCGCGCGTACATGAAAGAACATATCACCCCATTAGTGGACGATGTCCAATATGATGGTTTAGGTGGTATTTTTGGGATTAAACGTTCAAAAGTGGAAGCAGCGCCACACGTAATGGTAGCAGCTCACATGGACGAAGTTGGCTTCATGTTAACTCAAATTAACGATAATGGTTTATTCCAAGTGGTTCCTTTAGGTGGCTGGAATCCCTATGTTGTTTCAGCACAACGTTTTACGTTAAAAACAAGTAAAGGGAACTATCCATGTATTTCTTCATCTATTCCGCCACACTTGTTGCGTGGTACGAGTGGTCAAAAACAATTAGAAGTCTCTGATGTGTTATTTGATGCAGGATTCTCTTCAAAAGAAGAAGCTGAAAGCTTTGGCGTTCGTCCAGGGGATTCCATTGTTCCACAAACAGAAACGATTAAAACAGCCAATGGCAAAAATATTATCAGTAAATCATGGGATAACCGCTATGGTTGTACGTTGGTATTAGATGCATTGGAAACGTTACAAAATGAAGAATTAGGCCACACATTAATTGCTGGAGCAAACGTACAAGAAGAAGTTGGTTTACGTGGTTCTAAACCATCTGTTCATAAATTTAATCCAGATATCTTCTTTGCGGTGGATTGTTCAGCGGCAGATGATATTCACACGAAAAAAGGGACATATGGTCATTTAGGTGAAGGAACGTTATTACGGATTTTCGACCCAGGTTTAATCACATTGCCTCGCTTGCGTGAATATTTATTGGATACAGCAGCGACACACAATATTCCGTATCAATATTTTGTTTCTAAAGGCGGAACGGATGCTGGGGCAGCGCACACAACTAATAATGGTGTACCAAGTACAGTCATCGGCGTTTGTGGTCGTTACATCCATACGCATCAAACAATGTTTAGTATTGCGGATTATGAAGCAGCGCGGGAAATGTTGTTACAAGCATTACGTGGCTTGGATAAATCAACAGTTAATACAATTGTTTACGGAAAGTAGAGGATGTTTAAATGATTTATCCCAATTCATTAGAAGAACTAGCAACTTATGTTGAAAAAGGTAAAAATGTTTTCTTCTTTACTGCTGATTGGTGCGGAGACTGTCGTTTCATTAAACCAGTCATGCCTGAAATTGAAGAAGCATTTCCAGCGTTTCAATTTATCGAAGTTGACCGTGATCAGTTTATTGACGTGGCTGCCGAGTGGAATATTTTTGGTATTCCGAGTTTTGTCGTAATTGAAAACGGTCAAGAGTTAGGACGCTTAGTAAACAAAGACCGAAAAACAAAAGAAGAAATCAGTGCATTTTTAACTAGCTTAGGCTAATTTTCATGAACCAGAGGAACCATTAAATTAAGAGAGAATCAGCTGGACAAAAGGGCGTTCTGCGCAAGGGTCCTAAATTCATTTTTGACTCTAGTTTCTTAGTCAAAGAAGCCTTTTAGATCAGCCTCCATCGGGAAGGTGACGAAAATGGAAGAACAAATGTATAAAAATATTCTTGTCGGCGTAGACGGTAGTGATCAAGCCAATTTAGCTTATGAACGTGCAATTGAGGTTGCTCGTCGAAACGGAAGCCGAGTCATTGTTGCAAATATTTTAGAAAATCAAGTGTATACAATGATGGGGTATTCGACGTTAAATGATCAATTAATTGATCAAGAAACAGCCGCTGCGGAAGAATTAATGGCCGATTGTAAAAAGTATGCTGAAAGCGTTGATTTTCATAATGTTGAAACAGTTACCATGTTTGGTTCACCCAAAGAAGTCATGAGTCATGAATTACCTGAAAAATACAATGTTGATTTAATTATGGTGGGACAATCAGGATTAAACGCAGTCGAACGTGTGGTCATGGGAAGCGTCAGTAGCTACATTATTCGTCAAGCCCCTTGCGATGTCTTAATTGTTCACTCTGAAGAAAAATAAGTAAAAAGAGAATGTCAAGAAAGGAAACTCTTTCTTGACATTCTCTTTTTTATTTGCTATTTTTAAGACGTATTAAGACGTATTAAAATGAGGTGTATGATTAATGGATAAATTAGAATCAAATAAAAAAGCACCGCTTTATCAACAATTATACGATGCTATTTTAAATAAAGTTAGAAGTGGTGAATATCAAGTAGGAGAAAAAATCCCTTCAGAAGAACAATTGATGGCCATTTACGGAGTGAGCCGAGTAACCGTTCGTAATGCGATTAAACAATTAGTTGATGAAAATATTTTAATTAAACGGCATGGAAAAGGGACATTTGTTTCAATGCCATCCTATGTTGAGAGCATGACAGCTGGTGGGAGTTTTACTGAGTCAGGTTTAAAAATGAATCGTAAACCAACAACTAAGATCATATCAATTTGTTTAAAAAAAGCAACAGGGCATGTTGCAGAAGCATTGGGTGTTGAAAAAGCGACAGAAGTTATTGTTATTGAGCGCCTCCGTTCGTTAGATAACATGCCTGCAATTTTCGAGATTGATTATTTTAGAAAAGAAGATCAGTTTATGTTGGACTTAGAATTAACAGATACTTCATTATTAGATATTTTACGGCAATATAGAGGAGTAATTGCTAGCTATTTTGATAATATCATTGAAATTGCCTTGGCCGATGAAAAGTTGGCAGAAGCATTAGCGATTAGTGAAGAAGAAGCGTTGGTCAAAATTAATCAAACAGTTGTGGATAATGATAATCAAATTTTATATTTTAATGAGCAATATATCCGTAGCGAATCCTACAAAGTAGCCATTCGTTCATATAATAAATAAAGGAGGTTTATGAAATGAGAAGGTTTTACATTGCTTCACATGGTGATTTTTCTAAGGGGATTAAACACTCGTTAGAAATGATTGCGGGACACTCTGCAGCTGCCGTTCATACATATAGTCTGTATCCAGGTGAAAGTGCAGTTGATTTTTTTGGAGAGTTAAAAAAGAAAGCCGAACAAGCGCCAGAAGATGAATTTATCCTCATGGGTGATTTATTTGGTGCAAGTGTGGTTACAGCTATGATGGGGCTAACTGTACTTGAAAATGTAATCGTTTTCTCTGGCGTTAATTTGAATTTGGCACTAGAGCTTATGCTAGCAGGTTCAGAAAAATTAACAGATGAAAAGATTCAGGTAATTATTCGAAATGCACGACAAGGAATTCAACGCGTTCATATCGAAGAGATAGAAAATGATGATTTCTAGGAGGGGTATTAATGAAGAAAAAAGCTGATTTTTTAGAGCTGTTTGCTGTTGAAAAACCAATTATTGGGGTGATTCATTTAAAAGGTAAAACAGATCAAGAGATTCAAGAGCGAGCAAAAAAAGAGATTCAAATTTACAGTGAACATGGGATAGATGCAATTTTGATGGAGAACTATTATGGGGATTATGTTCAGCTAGAAAAAGCGCTCCAATATGTTACTTCATTAGATTTACCGATTCCTATTGGTGTAAATGTGTTAAATGTTGACCCATTAGGTTTTCATTTAGCCAATAAATATCATTTACAATTTTTACAGATTGATTCTGTGGTTGGTCATGTGAAACCGCGGGATGAAGCATCCTTACAAGCTTTTTTTGATTTATATCGTGCAAAAACAACAGCAAAATTAATTGGTGGCGTGCGCTTCAAATATCAACCAATGTTGTCTGAAAAATCAGTCGAAGAAGATTTGAAAATTGCACAGCAACGTTGTGATGCTATTGCAGTGACAGAAAATGCAACGGGTGAAGAGACATCAATAGAAAAGATTAAGTTGTTTAGAAAACAATTACCTGAGTTTCCGTTAATTGTCGCAGCGGGGTTAAATGACAAGAATGTGAAAGAACAATTGGCGATTTGCGATGCAGCAATTGTAGGGAGTAACTTCAAAGATACAAGAAAAGATACGGGAGATATTTATGCTCCTTATGTTGATTCGTTTATGAAAATTGTGAAAGAACTGAGAGGTGAATAAGGATGATTAAAATGACAAGAGTGGACCATCGGTTGATTCATGGTCAGGTCGGGTTTACTTGGACAAAATTTTTAGAAGCAGATTGTATTTTGATTGCTAGTAATACGTTGGTTGAGGATCCATTAAGAATGAGCGCTATGAAAATGGCAAAACCTTCAGGTGTTAAATTAGTTATGAAAACGATTGATGATTCAATTAAGGCGTTAAATTCTGGGGTGACAGATAAATATAAACTATTTATTTTATGTGAATCAGTTGCTGATATGTATCAATTGGTCAAAGAAGTGCCAACAATTAAGGAAGTTAATTTAGGTGGAATGAAAAATGGGGAAACGCGCAAACAAATTTCAAAAGCTGTTCATTTATCAGAAACCGACATTGCACAAATTAAAGAACTAACTAATGAAGGAATCGAATTAACCGTTCAATTAGTCCCTGACGATCAAAAGGTTGCTATAAACAAGTTATTAAATTAAATAAATAGGAGGGTCAAATAGATGGAAGTGACATTTATCAAGGTTCTATTAATGTTTTTAATTGCCTTTTTTGCCTACATGCATAGCTGGTTTGGTTCAACGATGTGGAACCGTCCAATTGTTGTCGCTCCGCTAGTAGGGTTAGCTTTAGGAGACTTAGATACGGGAATTAAGCTTGGCGCAACATTAGAGTTGGTATTTATGGGTGCATTTCCTGTTGGCGCAAGTAATCCACCAGATTTTGTTTCAGGAACGATTATTGCAACAGCTTATGTAATTATGAGTGGGCAATCAATTTCTAGTGCGGTTGTTTTAGCTGTTCCAATCGCTACATTAGTACTTTTAATCGATAATCTTCAGATGACATTTTTACTTACAGGCGCTAGCCATTTAGCTGATAAGGAAGCAAAACGAGGCAATATTCAAGGGGTAGAGCGAATTCAACTAATTGCAGGAGTTGGCAATAAAGTTTTGTTAGCTCTAATTGTGGCATTAGGCTTTTACTTAGGCGTGCCGTTTATTGAAAAGGTATTGTCTTATGTCCCAGACTTTATTACGCATGGATTAGATATTGCGGCAGGTATTATTCCAGCAATTGGTTTTGCGATGTTAGCAAGAATGATGGTAACAAAAAAGATGATTCCATTTCTATTATTAGGCTTTTTATTCGCTGCTTATTTAAAAATTTCAGTAGTGGGGATTGCTTTGTTTGGCATCGTGATTGTCCTACTATATATGAATATGAGTGATGGTCAAACAAGGGAGGCTGTTGTCGATGACAATGAATTCTAAAAACACAAAATCTGTCATTACTAAAAAAGATTTTTGGTCTGTATTTTTTCGCTCTTTAACGTTAGATGCATCATGGAATTATGAGCGGATGCAAAATTTAGCTTATGCTTATGCAATGGCTCCAATTATACGTAGGTTGTATAAAAATAATGAAGAGAAGAAAGCGGCCTTAGAACGACATTTAGAGTTTATGTCTGTCACTCCGCATATCTCTACCTTATTATTAGGAATTTCTGGAGCAATGGAAGAAGAAAATGCTAAAAATCATGAATTTAACTCAGCTAGTATTAATGCAGTGAAAACTAGTTTAATGGGACCAATGTCTGGGATTGGGGATTCTTTCTTTTGGGGGACCTTAAAAGTTATCGCAACAGGTGTAGCTATTTCATTGTCTAAACAAGGAAATATTTTTGGTCCGATTGCCTTTTTACTGATTATCAATATTCCGCATTTTGCTTTACGGTATATCTGTTTGGATAAAGGGTTTAAATTAGGTGCTAAATTTTTTAGTGATGTTGAAGATAGCGGCGTAATCGAAAAAGTTACCACAGCTGCCTCTATTTTAGGGTTAATGGTTATTGGTGGGATGACGGCTTCTAATGTCGTGTTTGAGTTAACTGCCAAAGTTGGCTCTGGAAAAATCGCCACGCCATTACAAGAATATATCGACCAAATCATGTTAGGTTTTTTCCCGGCTTTATTCTTCTTAGTTATTTACTGGTTATTAGGGAAAAAAGTGAAAACAACGACACTTTTAGTTGGGGTTATTCTATTATCTATTTTTTTGGCGGCATTAGGGATTGCCTAAAATTCAATAATTGTAAGTGCAACTTTCCACTTTTTTTGTTACTATAGGACAGGAGAGAATTTAGCTATCCAGCCTATAGCTTTCAAATTTAGGAGGAACAGAAATGATTTTTGCATATAACAAAGAACACGTTGGCGATGTCTTACTTGTCATCGTTGCGGACGATCAAGGGGCGGAAAACCAAGTAAAACGTGTCGGCGATGTGGCACGTGTAAGTTTAGTTGAGGCGCCAGAAACAGTGGTAGCTTGGAATATTTTCAATGTTTCAGCGCTTCTAGGTGACATTAATGGCACCGGCCAAGTGACTTTAACAGACGAACAAATTGAAAAAGTCAATACAGCGATTAAAGATGCGGGATTTTCAGAAATACTTGAAAAAGACGACACCCCTAAAATTGTGGTCGGCTTTGTCAAATCATGTAAAAAACACCCAGATTCAGATCATTTATCTATCACACAAACAGAAGTAGACAACGGCGAAATCTTACAAATTGTTTGTGGCGCACCGAACATCAAAGCAGGACAAAAAGTAGTTGTGGCCAAACCAGGCGCAATGATGCCTGATGGTTTAATGATTTGGCCAGGGGTTTTACGTGGTGAAGAAAGTTTTGGAATGATTTGTTCAGCAAAAGAATTACGTTTACCAAATGCACCTGCTAAAAAAGGAATCTTAGAATTGCCTTTTGATGCAGAAGTTGGTTCTGCATTTGCGGTAGGAGAATAAAAGAAAGAAACGACCTGTTGTTTGAACAACAGGTCGTTTCTTTCTTTTATTGATTGCTGCGATTATTTTGTTGTGTTAAAGCTGATTTATCAATGGTTAAATCGATGGTTGCTTTCATTTCTTTAGAACCACGATAATAAGTCACTTCCATTTTGTCGCCAACTTTTTTCTTGTAAAGCGCGCTTTGTAAATCTGTAGTAGAGCTTACGTCTTGGCCGTCAACTTTCGTGATAACATCGTATTTTTCCAATCCAGCCTTTTCAGCAGGGGTCGCTGCTTCAACGCCACGAACCACTACGCCAGTTTTTACAGAAGCTGGAATTTTTAAAATTTGTTCTTGTTGTTGTGAAGAGATACCTGTTAAATCAGACATCGTAATCCCGAGAGCTGGCCGCGTCACTTTACCATCTTTTTCTAATTGGTTGATAATGTTGACTACGTCATTACTTGGAATGGCAAAGCCCATCCCTTCAACGCTCACTTGACTAGTTGATTGCACAATTTTTACTGAGTTAATTCCAATGACTTGTCCTTCAATATTGATTAGTGGACCACCGGAGTTTCCTGGATTGATGGCAGCATCGGTTTGAATGGCATTAATATTGATGGTTTCACCAGACTCGTTTTTATTGGTAATATTTCTATTCACAGAAGAGATGATTCCTTGTGTGACAGAGTTAGCATAATCAGAACCTAGAGGGGAACCAATCGCAATAGCAGGCTCACCGACTGTGATTTTACTAGAATTCCCAAACTCAGCGACTTGATCAACTTTGTCGGAAGAAATTTTAATCACGGCTAAATCCGTGTAAGCATCGGTTCCGACTAATTCGCCTTTCACTTTGGTACCATCAGATAAAACAACTTCCAATCCTTGCGCTTTATCTACGACGTGGTTATTTGTCACGACATAAGCCGTTTTACCATCTTTCTTATAAATAACCCCACTACCTTCACTGGCTGCTTCTAAATCGTTACCATTGTTGCCGGAAGAGTCTTGAGTACCTTCATTCCCACCGAACAATCCCCCAAAAGGATCATCTGCCGAAGAATTGTTGCTAGCACTTTGCATATTAATGACAGAAACCACAGAATTTTGAACTTTTTTCACGGCTTTTGTGACATCGCTAGACACATTGTAACTCACATTGCTGACTTTTGTGTCGCCGTGATTAGTGGACGTCGTCGTCGCCGCATTATTTCCGCCGTTGGGTGTGGGAATAATCCCAGAATAAGCGCCTCCTAGAATAAGAGCGCCACCAAGTAAGCCGCCAGCTAAACCAATCCCAAATTTTTGCAATAAACTTTTTTTATCTGAATTAGGTGTAACATCTTTTCGTTGCATAAAATAACCTCCCAATAAGTGCATCTGAATTTTCTATATTAAGTATATCTGTTTCCTACTCCTTTAGTCTATCGAATAGCTTTGAATTTTTTATGAACAACTTAGGGAAAAATTACAGAAAAAATACGAATGAAAAAGTTATACACAGAAAAATGTGAACAAATCGGGAATAACTCTGTGTATAGTTTTTAAGAAAGTTATCCACAGAATGTGGATAATGTGGACAAATCAGTGGCGAATATGTGTTTGTATTGAAAAAGCTGTTAAATAAAGTAATTTTTTAGTTTGTTCTGTGGATAACTCTGTGTATATGTGTATAAGTATGTGGAAACGTTGTGGAAAGTAGCCAAACTTCGTGCTAAAATAAGAAAGAAGAGAAAACGAGAAAGTAGTGGAATAGGTGAAAATTAAACTAGTAACAGTCGGAAAACTGAAAGAAAAATACCTGATTCAAGGCATTAATGAATATCTGAAACGTTTAAATAGCTATGCCAAGATGGAAATCATTGAAGTACCAGATGAAAAAGCCCCAGAAAAACTCAGTGACGCTGAAATGCTTCAAGTCAAAGAAAAAGAAGGCCAACGTATTTTGGGGAAAATTAATGACAACGAATACGTCTTTGTTTTAGCCATTAATGGCAAACAATTATCTAGTGAAGAATTTTCAAAAGAAATTGAACAATTAGGGATTAGTGGCAAAAGTAATCTAACCTTTGTCATTGGTGGCTCCTTAGGTCTCAGTGATTCAGTCCTTCAGCGAAGTAACCAACAAATTTCTTTTGGCCGCTTAACTTATCCACATCAGTTAATGCGTTTGGTATTAGTTGAACAAATTTATCGCGGTTTTCGGATTATGAAGGGGGAACCGTATCATAAATAGGGGCGGTTTCCTAACGTAAAAAGGATAGCAAGAGCTTTGCAAAAGTAGTGAAATAAGCAGGAGGTATGGTAACAAGTTATACTATGTGATTTTCAAAAGATATAGAACTCGTTAACGAGACGAATAATCAATCGGTCAAAAACGTTATTTTTTGTTAATGAAAGCGTTGACAGCTGAATGCAACTATGCTAATCTTAATTCATAAAGTTAAACGTTTAACTTTATTTGATAGGAGTGTTTTTGTGAAAAAAATTACGATAAAGGATATTGCGCGTGAAGCAGGAGTCAGTATCGCCACGGTTTCAAATGTCATTAATAATAAAGCAAACCGTGTTTCAGAAAAAAAGAAACGTGAAATTCATGAGTTGATGGATAAATACAATTATGCACCTAATTTAAATGCTCGTTCCCTCGTAGCACAGGAATCAAAGATGATTGGTATTTTATATTACTCTATTAAAGAAGAAATCGATTTTGGCGATCCATTTATTGCTGATTTGATGACCGGCTTAGAATTTGAAGCAAAACGACAAGGGACGTTCATCTTATTTCATGGATTTAATGAATTAAAAGACATTGATTTATTGCAAAGAAACTGGAATTTTGATGGTTTTATCATTATTGGTGCATTTAAAAATATTATTACAGAACTTGTTAAAAAAATCAGTAAACCCATGGTCTTTATTGATAGTTATTATGATCTATCTATCCAAAATCCACAAATTTTATTTGTCAATAATGATGACAGAAAACTTGCTTATGAAGCTACAAAAGTATTATTAAATTATGGGTATCGAAATATTGCCTTTTTCAGTCCAGCTTTTTCATTAAAAGATGATGGCGTAGTCCCACAACGTTATTTAGGTTATTTAGATGCACTTTTGGAATTTGGCTTGGCTGCTGACGATAAACTGTTATTTTCGGAAGAAAAATTGACTAATTTTATAGAAGCTGAAGAAACTTATTCCGCATCCATCATTAATTCAGATTATTTAGCAGCACAATATTTGTATAAATTAAGAGAAAGAAATCAGCAATTCAAGTCACTGATTAGTTTTGACAATAATATATTTTCTCAACTATTGAATCCTCCTCTGTCTACCGTTGATTTGAGACAAAAAGAAAAGGGACGTATTGCTGTTAAATTAATCAACGATATGCTTCAAAGGTCAGAAAAGCAGTTTGAAAGAAATATTATGATTGAAGGTCAGCTAATTAGTCGAGAGTCAGTATTGGAAAGGACAGAGTGAGATGGTAAAAGTATCAAGTAAGCAGAAAATAGTGGGAAAGGGATATCGATTTACAGTATTAACGCCACAGCTAATTCGAATGGAATATTCAAAAGAGAACTTCTTTATTGATGAGCAGACACAGGTGATTCAAAATAGAGAGTTTCCTGAGTTTGAGTTTGAACTAGAGGAAAAAAATGAACGGTTAGAGATTGATACGGAGGCGTTTCACCTAACTTATGATAAGAAAGCTTTTACCAGTCAAGGGCTGGTAATTACTATGAAATCTAATTTTACCGATTACAATAATAAATGGTATTACGGCCAACAAGTAAATACTTTAAAAGGAACTGTTCGCACACTTGATAACGTAGATGGAGAAATTGAGCTAGAGGAAGGAATCATTTCTAGACAAGGTTATGCCATACTTGATGATTCCACCTCATTTATTGTATCAACTAAAGGTTTACCTAAATCAAAACAAGTGGAACATAAAGATATTTATTTTTTTGGTTACCAACATGAGTACAAAAAAGCACTCAAAGATTATTTCAAGTTAACTGGGGCAACACCGATTCTGCCTCGTTATGCACTTGGAAATTGGTGGAGTCGATTTTGGGCTTATACAGATCAGGAATATTTAGCGTTAATGGATCGATTTAAAAAAGAAGAAATCCCGCTTTCAGTGAGTGTGATTGATATGGACTGGCATCTTCGAGATATTCCCAGTCGATTTGGCAGTGGTTGGACAGGCTATTCTTGGAATCGAAAATTATTTCCTCAACCAGCTGAATTTTTAGAAAAGTTGCATGAGCGAGGACTGAGGGTAACGTTAAATGTTCACCCTGCTGATGGCATTCGAGCATTTGAAGATTGTTATCCGAAAGTTGCTGACCGATTAAAGTTAAACGTTTTACTTGAAGAGTCGGCAGAATTTGATATGACGAGTCAAGCATTTGTTGAAAGTTATTTTAAAGATGTCCATCATCCTTTAGAACAACAAGGCGTTGATTTTTGGTGGATTGACTGGCAACAAGGTGAACAAAGTAAAGAGGATGGTTTAGACCCTTTGTGGCTATTGAACCAGTATCATTTTGAAGATAATAACAAAACAAAAGATGGCTTGATTCTTTCACGATATGCAGGCCCGGGCAGTCATCGTTATCCAGTTGGCTTTTCTGGGGATTCGATTATCAGTTGGGAATCACTACAATTTCAACCTTATTTTACAGCGACTGCTTCTAACATTGGTTATTCTTGGTGGAGCCATGATATTGGCGGACATATGGGTGGAAAGAGAGATGATGAGTTGACATTAAGATGGATGCAATTCGGTATCTATAGTCCAATTAATCGTTTACATAGTTCGTCCAGTCCATTTAATGGAAAAGAGCCTTGGAATTTTCCACCAATGATTGAAGAGGCCATGAAGGAGTCCTTGAGAGAGCGGCATCGCATATTGCCGTATCTATATACAGCAAATGTAGAACTAAGTGAACAAGGAAGCCCTTTGCTACAACCTATGTATTACGAAAATCCAGAAAAAGATGCAGCCTATAACTATAAAAATCAATATTATTTTGGGAATGAACTTCTGGTTGTTCCAATCGTTCACCCTACAGATAAAACGTATAAATTTTCAAAAGAAGATATCTGGCTGCCCGAAGGAAAGTGGTATGACTACCATAATGGCTATCGTTATGAAGGGGATACTGAAATTAGTATTTTTCGAAAAATTAATGAAAGCGCTGTGTTTGTCAGAGGAGGAGCTATTATTCCAACCGCATCAGATTTCCTCACAACAAAGCCAGATGAACTACCAAAAGTCATTGAATGGAAAGTTTTTCCTGGTCAGTCAGGAGAATATCATTTAATCGAAGAAAAAGAGGGTAAACGTTGTACTACTTCTTTCAAATTAGACTGGGAAAATTTGAAAGTGACAATTGCAATCAATGGTGAGTTATCGATTATCCCTAGTGACAGAAGTCATAGATTGATTTTACATTGTGTAGAAGCTGGTGATGGTTCTGCTTTTCCTGAAAATATTTTCCGAGCAGAGATTGTTGAACACTTGTCGTTACCAGTAAAAGAAATAGACAAACAAATGATGACAGATATGCTCTTTGAGCGCATTGATTTACCAGAAATTTCCTATGATTTAAAAAATCAATTATGGGAAATACTAGCCGATACTACAGATTTTAAAAATAAATTGTTAACTGTCAAGTGCTTTAAAGATGAACAGTTAACAGATTTATTAACGGAAGTCTTTTATATAGAAGAAAGTTAAGGGGGGAGGAAAGCGATGATTGGTTCAAAAAAAAACAATGCATTATGGATAAGTTTATTTTTACTACCGAGTTTGATGGGTTTTTTAGTATTTATTATCTATCCAGTATTTTATTCTCTTGGGGTGAGTTTTACTGATTGGGATTTAATCAATCCAATGAAATTTGTTGGGATAAAAAATTATCAAAGTTTAGTTAATGATTCTACATTTTGGAATTCTTTGAAAAATACGTTTCTGTTTATAATTGGCTATTTACCTTCCGTGATGATAATTGGGCTACTTGTGGCATTGTTGTTAAATAGTAAATTATGCTTAAAACCTGTTTTTAGAGGGGTTTATTTCTTACCTGTAGTGACATCATGGGTGGCGGTATCATTGGTTTGGAAATGGTTGTTTAATCCGAAGTATGGCTTGATTAATTATTTTTTGACAATGATTGGGCTTCATGGACCTAATTGGTTAAATGATCCTAAGACCGCTATGCTAGCTATTATTATCACAAGCGTTTGGAAAGATATTGGTTTTATCATGGTCCTTTATCTTGGTGGTTTGCAAAATATCTCTGTATCACTTTATGAGGCAGCGGATATTGATGGTGCTGATAAGTGGCATCAATTTTGGAAGATTACTTTACCTATGCTAAAACAAACAACCTTTTTTGTTTCAATGATTTCGTTAATTAATTCTTTTCAGGTATTTGATCAAGTAAATATCATGACAGCAGGTGGTCCTGGAGATGCAACGACAGTGTTGGTACAAAACATCTATAATTCAGCGTTTAAATATTCAGAAATGGGCTATGCGGCGGCTATGTCGTGGATATTATTTTTGATTATCTTAGTCGTATCGGTTGTTCAGATGTGGGGAGAAAGGAAGTTGACGAAATGAAAAAAGTAAGACTAGTAACGATTTTGAAATATCTGATCGTTCTTATGGGCTGCGGCATTATGATTTTGCCGTTTTTATGGATGGTTTCCACGTCATTAAAAGAACGTGGAGCGACAATGGTCTTTCCACCAACATTTCTTCCTGAAAATCCCATGATTGAAAATTATCAACAAGTAATCGACCGTTTTCCAATGCTAATATTTATGAAAAATTCAATCATTGTATCCTTGGTGACAACCGTGGGAACAATCATTGTAGCATCAATGGCAGCTTATGCTTTTGCCCGAATGCGTTTCAAAGGAAGAAACCTATTGTTTCTACTGTATTTGAGTACAATGATGATTCCGTCACAAGTAATCATGATTCCTCAATTTATTCTCTTGAAAAATTTAGGCTGGATTGATACGTATCAAGGACTAATTTTACCAAATATCTTTGGTGTGTTTGGTGTATTTCTTATGCGACAGGCATTTTTGAACATTCCTATTGAGTTAGAAGAAGCAGCTTTCATGGATGGTGCGAATCACTGGACTGTTTTTATAAAAGTTGATTTGCCGTTAGTAAAACCAACGATAGCAACATTGTTTATTTTTACATTTATGCAATCATGGAATAATTATTTGTGGCCGTTAATCGCTACAAGTAGTCGTGAAATGGCTACTTTACCTTTGGGACTTTCATTATTACAAGGTCGTTGGAGTACCAACTGGAACCTTGTAATGGCTGGCGTTGTAATTAGCGTGATTCCTATTTTAGCAGTTTACCTATTTGCACAAAAATATTTCATTCAAGGGATGACCATGAGTGGTATGAAAGAATAAAAAATGGAGGGAAAAATATGAAGAAAAAATTATTATTTATGAGCATTGCAGCATTGACGTTATTGGTATTAGGCGCTTGTGGTGGAAGCAACTCTACATCCGACAAAAACAAAACAGAAATAAAATATTATAGTTTTTCAGCTACACCTGATTATGAAGACCAGCTAAACGAGATGGTTGAAAAATTTGAAGCCGCAAACAAAGAAATCAAAGTTGATGTTGAATTAGTGCCGTACAACGATTATTTTACGAAGCTACAGACGTTGATGGCAGGAAGTCAAGCACCAGATGTTTTTGAACTGAACTATGAGAACTTTGTTTCCTATGCAGAAAAAGGGGCATTATTAAACTTGGATAAATACATTGCAGAGGATCAGAATTTTGACAGCAAGACATTGAATAAAGAAGCCTTTGAAGCATATCAGTATGATGGAAAGCAATACGGAATGGTTGAAAGTTTTTCAAACGTAGTGACTTTTTATAATAAAGATCTCTTTGACAAAGCCAATATCGACTATCCTACAAAAGATTGGACGTGGTCAGATGAAGTGGCAGCTGCTAAAAAACTGACAAATGCAAAAGAAAATATTTATGGCACGTATGCGCCTGTTACAATGAATGAATTTTACAAAGTTACTGCTCAAAATGGTGGGAAATTAAAGGATGATGCTGGAAATTGGACAATCAATGATTCAAAAAATGTTGAAGCACTGGAATATATGGTGAACAACGTAACCAAAGAAAAAATAGCCCCTTCGCCAGAAGAAATGTCTGGTCAAAATTCAGAAGACCTTTTCTTAAATGGTCAACTAGCAATGGTTCATACTGGAATTTGGATGTTTAGTCAATTTAAAGAGGCTGATTTTGATTGGGATATTCAAGTTGAAGCTGGGAATGTAGAAAAAGCAACGCACTTTTTTGCGAATGGCTTAGCAGTTTCTAAAGATACCAAACATGCTGAAGCAGCCTATAAATTTACTCAATTCATGAGTGCGAGCAAAGAAGCTGCGGCAATTCGTGTAGAAAATGGGTGGGAACTACCAGCAATTACGGATGATTCAACTTTAAAACCATATTTAGAACAAACACCACCAGAAAATCGGAAAGCTGTATTTGAATCATTAGACTATCTAATTTTACCGCCAGTAGATAGTGATTGGAGTAAAGTAAGTGATACTGCAGATAAAGAATTCCAAAAAGTATTATTGAATGAAGAAAGTGCACAAGAAGCACTGGATAAACTTCAAAATGAGTTTGGAAAATAGATAAAATTTTTGAGTGTGGTATAGAAACAGGGGAGTCCCCGCACCACACTCTTTTTTAAGAGAGGAAGCATTTATGAAACTAGCGCAAGAATTCTCAGAAATACTTTCATTTTATAATAATTATATCAATAGTCGTCGTGATAATGAACAAAAATTAAAGCTAACAACTACTTCTTTACCTATCACAGCCGCAGCAATTTGGGTAAAAGTAAGAACTGGCATAATATTAAATGAAGAAGATTATACGATGATTTATAGAATTCAAAAAGAATGGTCAAATAAGACGAAAAATGTCTTTGAAGAACCCGCGGATATCTATACATCAAATTTGGCTATTTATTACATGACATTGTTAGAGGTTAAAAACAATTATAGTTTTTTTGAACTACAAAAAGAAATTACAGAAATTCGTGACTATATTTTTGCACATATGATTCGAAAAGGTGCACTTATTTCGTCTATTGAAAAAGGAGAGCCTGATTTTGACATAGTGTTAAGTGTGTTGCCTTTTGGCCTTTTTGCACCAGAAGATTTAGTTATGGTCGCAGGAATCCAACAGCTAACAAAGAAGAAAAAGCTAGTATCAAAAAATGAAGCAGCATTGTTAGGGATTTACTATACAGAAAAATATGATTTTACGAAAGCAGACAATTATCTGGCACAAACGAAAATAGCAGTTGATGACGGCAACATACTCACCTGTCTTTTTGAAACCTATTTGAAAGAAAAAAAAGCCAGTATATCAACCAATGATTTTATCCATAAGCCATTAGGCAATGGCAATATTTATGATAACTTACCTTATGAAAGAAGCCCTCATTACCCAATCGTTGGGGAAGACTGTACTTTTAAGGTTCAAGTAAATAGCAAATATGTAAAGGAGGTTGTTTTGATTCTTGATGGACTAGGTGAGGTTATTTGTGAATTGGTAGATGAGCAACAAAACATTTATCAAGGAACTGTCAATATTCCTGTAGGTTACACAGGTGGAACCTATTCATTTTTGGCTGTAGGAGATACAAAAGAACGTTCGGAAACCTATCAATTGACGATTCAAAAAGTTTCGACTGGGGCTAAGCCTATGTTCTTAGGTTCTTGTGTAGAAGGGAATATTTATCAGTTGGAGAGTAATGGACCCCCACTTTTTTTAATGTTTCAACAAGCAAAAGTACAACTTGTTTTGGCGCAGCCACAACCTTGCTCAAAGGAAGTAAATAAACGATATATGTATTTAAACGAGCAGCAGCAGATTATGACACCGACTGGTGAGCCGTTGCTTCAATTTCATGAAAATATGCTTCAACTACACGAGCTAATGGGGCAAGGAATTAGTGGCATTTCAATGAATTTTAACGATCAATCAGAGATTTATTACGGCTTTGGTGAACGCTATAACGCAATCAATCAATTAGGAAATCAGCTGGATTGCTTTGTCTATAATCAATATCGGGATCAAGGAACTCGAACGTATCTGCCGATGCCTTACTTTTTTACAGATCGTGGATACGGAATGTATATAGACACAGATTATTATACAAGCTTTGATTTACAAAAAGCACAATCGGGTGTTGTGACAGTATTTATAGAGACAGAACCTACAGACTTTTTTGTTGAAATTAAACTACTTCACGGCAGCATGAAAGAGATGATTGGTCAATATATCACATGTACAGGTGAGCCGATTATGGTGCCTAGTTGGGCATTGGGACCTTGGATGTCTAGTAATAATTGGGATCGGGACAGTATTGTTCGTCAGCAAGTAGAACTGACTAATCAATATGATATCCCCTCTACGGTGATTGTTCTTGAGCAGTGGAGTGATGAGACAACCTATTATATGTTTAATGATGCCCAGTATCCAATGCTGAAACCTGGTGAGAGTCATTCTTATCATCAGATGACTTTTCCTAAATGGGGGCGTTGGCCTGATCCTCAAGGATTGATTGATTATTGTCATGAAAATGGGTTGAAATTTATATTGTGGCAAATTCCGATAGAAAAATATTTAAATCAGCAAAAACATCCCTTAAAAGATCAAGACGAAGCGTATATGATTGAAAAAGGATTTGTAGTTAAGAATGCCGACGGATCGCCGTATAGAATTCCAGAAAATTGGTTTACAGATAGTCTTTTGATGGATTTTACGAATGACGAGGCAAAAAAATGGTGGTTTGAAAAACGACAATATTTAATTGAGATTGGTGTTGATGGCTTTAAAACAGACGGGGGAGAAATGGTTTACGGAGCAGATGTGACCTTCTCAGATGGAAGCACGGGGAGAAACATGCGCAATAACTATCCTAAAGAATACATCAAAGCATATTACGAATTTGCACAGCAAAACAAAGGCATCACGTTCAGTCGGTCAGGTTATACAGGAGCTCAAACTTATCCAGCGCATTGGGCAGGAGATGAACGCTCTACATTTGAAGCGTTTAAACGACAACTTATTGCAGGAATAAATTCAGGGATGTCTGGCGTACTATTTTGGGGTTGGGATTTAGGGGGATTCAATGGTGATATTCCTAGCGCAGAACTATTTATGCGTGCAACTTCAATGGCTACTTTTTGTCCAATTATGCAGTATCATGCGGAAAGTAAAGGGGAATTTAATCAAGATAGAACGCCATGGAATATAGCGGAAAGAACGAACACACCGAAAGTCATTGACGTATATCGTTTTTTTGCAAATACTCGAATGAATTTGCTACCGTACATCTATGATCAAGCCATGAACTCAGTGAATCAACAGAAACCATTGATGAATGCATTACAAATTGAGTATCCAAAAGAAGACTTTCAAAATTGTTATGATCAATTTATGTTTGGCGAATCTTTACTTGTTGCACCTGTGATTGAGGAAAAAGCAATTGCAAGGAACGTGCAATTCCCAGAAGGTTGTTGGACAGATTTTTGGACGCATAAGATTTATGACGGAGGCACAACTGTAGAGGTTTCTGCTGAAGTTCATCAAATCCCTGTTTTTATAAAAGAAAATTCAGCTGTCTTTTTGAATTTAGGCAATACAGGAGTGTTAGGAGAGACTATCGGAAATGATTTAACACAATATACAAAACCAAAACTGATTATTACAGTCAAAACAGATTTTGAACAAACAATTGTTGACTATTTAGGAAATACAATCCATATAAAAGTAACGAAAGACGACCGTTCAGTCAGTTGTGAGCAACAATTAGCATTTGATATTGAATGGATTGAGTTGTAGGAGGAACAAACATGAAAAAAAAGTGGTGGCAAAAATCAGTGGTCTACCAAATCTATCCTAGAAGCTTTCAAGATTCAGATGGAGATGGAATCGGCGATTTACAAGGAATCATTCAACGCTTAGACTACTTGGAAAACTTGGGGATTGACGCCATTTGGTTATCTCCAGTTTATCAATCGCCAAATGATGACAATGGCTATGATATCAGCGACTATGAGGAAATTATGGCGGAATTTGGTACCATGGCAGATATGGAGCGTTTGATTGAAGAAGGAAAAAAACGCAATATTAAAATTATCATGGATTTAGTCGTCAACCATACCTCTGATGAACATGCTTGGTTTATTGAAGCAAAAAAAGGTAAAGATAATAAATACAGAGATTATTATGTTTGGCGCGATGGAGTGGCTGGAGCGGTTCCCAATGGCTTGCGTTCAACATTTAGCGGCTCTGCATGGGAATTTGATGCAGAATCTGGACAGTACTTTTTGCATTTGTTTAGTAAACGTCAGCCTGATTTAAATTGGGAAAATGAGAACGTTCGTCAAGCAGTATACAAAATGATGAATTTCTGGATTTCTAAAGGTGTAGGCGGGTTTCGGATGGATGTCATTGACCTAATTGGTAAAATACCAGATAAGGAAATAATTGGCAATGGACCGAAGCTTCATGAATATCTCCAAGAAATGAACCAAGCAACTTTTGGCGATAAAGAGTTAATGACAGTAGGTGAGACGTGGGGAGCGACACCTGAGATTGCGAAGCTGTACTCTGATCCGAAACGGCATGAATTATCCATGGTTTTTCAGTTTGAACATATTGGTTTGGACCAAGAACATGGCGTAGGCAAAGATAAGTGGGATTTAAAACCATTAAGTATTCCAGAACTGAAAACCGTTTTATCTAAGTGGCAAGTTTCACTAGGTGATGAGGGCTGGAACAGTTTGTTTTGGAACAATCATGATTTACCTCGAATTGTCTCTCGTTGGGGCGACGATACGATTTACCGAGAACAGAGCGCCAAAATGTTTGCTATTTTGCTGCATATGATGAAAGGAACGCCTTATATCTATCAAGGAGAAGAGATTGGGATGACCAATTACCCAATTTCAGATATTTCTGAAGCGGAGGATATAGAGACAATTAACATGTATAATGAACGATTATCTTTAGGTTTTTCTAAAGAAACGCTGATGGAATCAATCAATGCCAAAGGTAGAGACAACGCACGTACTCCTATCCAGTGGGACAACTCAGAAAATGCAGGCTTTACAACGGGAACACCATGGTTACATGTGAATCCAAATTATAGAGAAATTAATGTAGCTGCCAATTTAGCAAATGCTGAATCAATTTTTTATACTTACAAAAAATTAATCCAGTTGCGAAAGAAAAATGAAATTGTTGTTTGGGGAGAGTACACACTATTGGAGAATACACCACCTGAGGTATTTGCCTATCAGCGCACACTTAATGACGAAGTTTGGTTAGTTGTAGCGAATATCAGCAGGAATCAGCAGCAGTGGACGATGCCAGGAGCGGGAAAAGAAGTAATTATTTCCAATTATCATTTAGCGGAATTACCACAAGGAGAAATCATGCTGCAACCATATGAAGCTTTTGTAATACGGCAGAAATAAATCAGTTTAGTGAAGAAATGTTTTGGATTGATAAAAAAAGAAAGAGTTTGGGGGCGCTACAAAATGACCGATGCCCCAAACTCTTTTTTTAGATAGTCGATGATAAAGGCTTTATAGGAACTAAACACTGTTGTTTCAATCTCATACGAGCGTATTTGCTTTTAATTACTCCGCTTCCGCATTTTGCAAGTCAGCGACATCAGTCAGATAAGTGGCTTCATCCAACAAATCTTCCGAATGTGCAACATAAATCGCAGTGGCGCTATCACCAACCACGTTTAGGCTAGTAACGAGCATTTCGATTGGACGATTAATGGCTAAAATCAATGAATACGTCGCAATCGCAATCTCATTGTTATAGTTTAAACCAGTTAAAATAGTGAAAAGGATAATCCCGCCAGCGCCAGGTGCCGCCGGTGTACCAATAGATGACATTAAAGCTAAAATGGCAATCAAGGCAATATTAGCTGGTGTCACTTCATAACCAGCTACGCCCGCCACAAAAATAGCCGCAATTACTTGCATAATCGCTGTGCCGTTCATATTAATAGTCATTCCTAACGGCAAGACAAAGGCGGCAACATCGCTGTCGACACCTAACTCTTCAACCGTTGTTTTTGTATTTAACGGTAAAGTGGCTGCCGAAGAAGAAGTAGAAAATCCAAAGACCACAACTTTCATAATCTTTTTAATAAAAGGAACAGGATTTAATTTTGTCGCAAATAAGATAAATAATGGGTAACCGATCATCAAAAAGGCTAAGAGCGTCGCTGTCGTTGTTACGACGTAGACTAATGCTGGTTTTAAATAATCAATCCCGTAAGAAGCAAACGTCCGAACTAACAACATAAAGACGGCGATAGGAGCAAATTTAGTAATTACAAAGGTTAAAAATAACGTGACCATCGCATTGACTTCTTCAATTAATTTTTTGAAAACACGAATTTTATCCCCTAATGCATTAATACATAAACCAGTAATCACTGCCAACACAACAACAGCTAAAATCGCACCATTGTCGCTAAATGCAGAACCGATATTTTTCGTGACAGCATTGACTATCACCATTAATGGGTTGCCGCTCGTACTTACTTCGACAGGAGCTAGCGTTTCAGATAACGACACATTAAAAGCGCCAGTTAAATATACGCTATAGCCCACAATTCCTGCCGTTAATAGAGCAATCAGTGACATCGATAAAAAGCCAAAAATTGTTTTATAGGAAATTCGTCCTAATTTTTGCGTATCGGTAATATGACAAATGGCTAAAGTAATTGAAGTAAAGACCATCGGCACAATCACTAATTGTAGGCCGTTGATAAATAGTTGACCAATAATATAGAAAAGCCCAATCGCAGATTGTCCTTTTTCAGGATCTGAAATATCTTGGAAAAGAATCTGATTGATTGTCTGCCACACAGCGCCTTGATTGCTGCGAATAAGGTGCTCTCTTAAAAATAAAAAGCCGAGCCCAACGATTAACCCTCCCACCAATGAAATCACCATTTTTTTGGTAAATGAGATACCTTTCACTTCACGTTTTTTCTTTTCCACTTTGTTGCCTCCCAAATAAATTGATTAAGCACCGCGCAAAAAAAGCCTTGCACACAAAAAAAGGGCAAGACATCTCGTATCATTCACTATACAAAAATACAGAATTTTACAGAACTTTGCCTTGTTAGCCTCTCGGACTATCTTAAAGGTACTTTTCCACATACTAAGGGAAACTACGAGAATTGTCAATTCTTTTTTACTTAGGGGGGTGTTATTTTGAAGAAAGAAAGTGATCTTTACCCTTTCCGCAGATACCGCAGCCAAAAAAGAACTACAACGGATTCTTTTGCAGTATAATAGAAAATAGAAACGAAAGAACAGGCACCAACACAAAGGAGGTATTTTTATGAAAGTCACTCAACTTTCTAGTGAAACCCTTGACCGAGCGCATGAACGTTTTGAAGAAACACTTGAGCAAATGACCGTTGCCGAAGCAAACACGATGCCCGCAGCATTAATTAAGTCTGTTACTTGGCTAATGTGGCACACAGCCAGAGAATTAGACCTACAAATTTCCGCACTTAATCATAGTGAGCCGTTATGGCTTAGCCAACACTGGACAGAAAAATTTGCCTTGGATTTGCCAGATGAAACAGAAGACTGGCATCACACACCAGAAGAAGCGGCGAAAGTCGTGGTGACAGAAAAGCAATTGCTTAGTGACTATTTGGCTGCCAGTGTGGCACTTACCAAAAGCTATTTAGACCAAGTCAAAGAAGAACAATTGTCAGACGTGATTGATAAAAATTGGACCCCGCCGGTGACTAGACAAGTGCGTTTAGTTTCAGCGATTGATGATGCAGTGATGCATTCTGGGCAAGCCGTTTATACACGAAGATTAGTCATTGGAAAATGATAAATAAGCAAAAACAAAAAATGCTTCTGCCTAAGCAGGAGTATTTTTTATTGAGAGAAAAAATACATAAAAATAATGAACGAAGGACTGTCCACTTTTTCCCTAGTTGAAACGTTGTATAAGTGAAAGGAGAAATCAGATGAAAAAGGAGGCAAATTTTGACGAAGTACTATTTTCTTTGGGGCAAGAAGTCATCCAAGTCTTGATTCGCCGAGGAGCAAGTCTTGAAGATGCACAAGATGCAGTGTCGCAAACGTATACAACGATTTTTTCAATATTACCTGAAATTACATCAGAAAATCTACGCCCGTGGTTTTTCCGAGTAACATTTAATTACTACATTACGATGTATCGAAAAAAGAAACGAGAACGCACTTTTGTGGCAAACAGTCATCCTGTGCAATCAATAGAAAAAATGGAAGGGCAAGAGTTATTATTATTGATCGATTCCTTAAAAGATGAGGAACAAGAACTATTGCTTTTGAAATATTATTATCAATTATCGTATGCCGAGATTGCGTTGATTTTAGAATTATCTGTTGAAAATGTTCGCAAAAAATTGTATCGCACACGTCAAAAATTAAAAAAAGAACTGGAGGAATAGAAGTGGATTTAAAAAAAAGTATTCGTAAAGCGAAAAGAAAACAATTTATCGTGATTGGTGCCATAACCGTTGTTAGTTTTGCCGTATTGTTTGTCGGTTTTTTTGTGGGAATGGATAAACTTTCGACGAAAAACTATCATACCCTACTAGAAGTAATTAATGATCAAGAAATGATTGCTTCACCAAACACTCAATTAGATTCCCAAGTAATTGCTAATAGTTCGCCTTTTGGGGGCGAAGTTGTAACTAATCGTTCAAAAAATATTGATGGTTACACGGTGGAGTGGAGTAATTTACGTAGCAGATATAGCTTTTTCAGAAATTCGATTGACTGGAATGAAGTCTATCCTGGTAGCTATTATTCTTCTAAGAATTTTTATGAATACAACCGACAAACCAAGCAGAAAGTAGCATCTTTTTATAATCCAGCGATTACCAATTACTATGGTGGTATCAAAAACGAATTAAGTGAATTAGATAAAATGGAAAACCAAGTAGCGGAAGTGGCGATTTCTTTTGATAAACCTTATCCATATGAAGAAGTCCGCAAAATGTTACCGAGCAATGTCAACTTAGTTTGGCTCTATGTTTACTCCGAAACGGTTAATGAAAAAGAGGGGCCTTCTGGTACGCTGCCTTATGGTTTTCAATTAAGCATGGACGATCAAAATGAAATATTTGATCCTGAAAACGACAAGCAACACTTTTTTGAAACCTTAGAAAAATCCCCCTTGTTTGCTGACAACCAAGAAGGCCAAAAGTTTATCCAACAAAATAAAAATAAAAAAGTCGAAAAATTACCTATTTGGGGAGTCATGCTCACCGGACAAACCAAAAATTTCAAAGCCTTACAAAATGAACCTTTTGTTCGTGGGGCTTCAATTGGCGTGACCGCACCTATCGTTCCTTATATTCAGCCAGAGAAATAAACATTCTTCCAAACTCTAAGCCTTCCGACTGATTTTGCTTCAACGATATTGTCAGTAAAAATAGAAAACGTTATAATAGAATGGATCACAGGAAGTGCTTCTACAATGCGTGGGAGCACTTTTTTTACTTATCTATGAGGAGGGCAAGTGAATGTTTTTTAATTTTATTGGGTTAACGTTATTTTTTGGTATCGGGATCTTAGTTGCGAATGGCGCCAAAATTGTAGCGAATAAAGGGAAAAAGAGTAAGGGGACCATTCTATTAATGGCGATGGAATTGCTCTTGTTAGGTATCTTTTTATTTGTGACTTTGCCAAGTAAAAATCTTTCAACCGTGTTATGGATTAATCTGATTGGCGCAGTGATTGCTAGTGGGGTGTTATTGAGTACACGCTTAGCTAGTAAAGTCGAAGTTCCTGGTATCCAAAAGGGCCGCAAAGAAGTAGGAAAGAATACCAACAAAACGGCTAACAAAGACTGGTCTGGCAAAATTTTGGGTGTTGCCGTTTTGGCAATGATTTTGTTGACTATTGTCAGTAGTATTACCAGAATCTCTTCTATTGATGAAATTTATCAAACGATTCCTTTAAAAACGGAAGAAAAAGCTGAAGTTTTAACTTCGGCGAAAGAAACACCCATTGCGATTGCACCACAAACGGCGAAACGAAAAATGTTACAGAAATTTTCTGTCATTCCCAATTCCAATATGTTTACTTTGGATGGTATAACGGCACAAGTTGTCAATGGCGAGTATGTTTATGTAGCAACAGTCGAATTTAATGGCTTCTTTAAATGGCTAAAACTGGGGGAAGTACCTGGCTATTTCATCATTAGTGCGACAGATATCAACGCACAGCCAGAATTTGTAGAAAAACCAATTGTTTATACTCCTTCAGCTTACTTTGGCAAAGATGCCGCACGAAAAATTTATTCCGCTTATCCAGGTTATGCAGCAACTGGCACAATCAATTTAGAGCTGGACGACCAAGGGAATCCTTACTATATTCAAACGCTTTACAAAGAGTATGGGGTTTCTGGTCGCATGCACTATAATGAATTTAAAACGGCGGTATTAAATGCTACAACGGGAGAAGTTAACGTTTATGACAGTCAAAAAGCCCCAAGTTTCGTTGATGCGCCGATTACTAGCTCAGCGGCGAATAGCTTAAATGAATTCTTTGGTCGTTACAGTCAAGGCTGGTGGAACCAGACAATGTTTGGTGCCAAAAAAGATGTCAAAATTCCAACTGAAAATGGTATTTATGCATCAGGACAAATTACGCCGATGATGAACAAGGAAGGGAACCAGTTGCTTTATTTTACGGACTTTACAAGTAGTGAAAAAGACCAAGATTCCGCTTTAGGTTATTCCTTAATCAATGCCCGAACAGGCCAAGTGACGTATTATCGTGATACTAAAGTCGGCATTATGGATAGTGATGGCGCCATTTCTATCGCTTCAAAAATTTATCCAGAAAAGAAATGGAAAGCTAGTATGCCAGTCCTTTATAACATTGATGGCGTGCCAACGTGGATTGTTTCGTTAATGGACAGTAAAGGGATTTTCAAAAAATATGTCTATATAAACGCCGTAGATAATGATATTGTGATTGATGCAGACACGGCACAAGGCGCATTAGACGCTTATCGAATTGAGTTAGTAACCAAAGGAAGCAACAATGAAAATACAGACAAAGCCAACTTGAAAACGATGCAAGGTAAAGTAGCTCGTGTCTCAGTAGTAGCTGGGGAAGCGCAAACGGTAGTTTCATTTTTACTAGAAGATGAAAAAACCATTTTTAGCGTAACGACTAATAACAGTCCGCTGGCGCTATTCTTAGAAGAGGGCGACCAAGTGACATTTAAAGCCGTAGTGACTGAAAATGCTAAAGCAGCGAATGTTGAAGAATTGAAAATTGCAGGATTAAACTAAATAAAACACCTCTTTTCTATAGAAAAGAGGTGTTTTATTCTTGGAAAAGAAGAAAAATCCACTTATTTCTGCTATGATAATAGAGAAAAAGAATACGAAGGAGCTTCGCCCATGCGCAACATAAAATTAACCATTGAATACGATGGTAAAAGATACTCAGGTTGGCAACGACTAGGTAATTCAGAGAAAACGATTCAAGGGAAAATTGAAAGTATTTTAACACAAATGACGGGTGAACCGATTGAAATTATTGGCTCAGGCAGAACGGATGCCGGCACACATGCACGTGGTCAAGTAGCGAATTTTAAAACGACTAGTTCACTAACAACAACCGAAATGTTATCCTTTTTAAATCGATATTTACCTGGCGATATTGTTGTTAAAGAAGTTACAGAAATGCCTGAACGTTTTCATGCACGGTATAATGCCACAGGCAAACAATACAGCTACTATGTTTGGAATAGCCCAATTCCTAATGCCTTTGAACGGTATCATAGTTTTCACTTTCCCAAAGCGTTGGATCAAGAAAAAATGGAACAAGCTTGCCAAAAATTAATAGGGACCCATGATTTTATTGGCTTTTCAGCATTGAAAAAAAACAAAAAATCGACTACTCGAACGATTGAAAAGATTACGATTGAAAGAAACGGCGAAATGTTACAGTTCACTTTTGTGGGCAATGGGTTCTTGCATAAAATGGTCCGCATCCTCGTTGGGACACTTTTAGAAATTGGTGCAGGCACCAAAGAATTAGCGATAATTGACGAATTATTCGCAACAAAAGTCCGAGAAGGCGCAGGTGAAACGGCTCCTGCACAAGGGTTGTTTTTAGATGAAGTGTATTATAAATAACAAAAAAATAAATTTTCTTTAACCACACCAATTAAAAAGTTGAACTTCATCTAAAAAGTGCTAACGTTAAGAAGAGATTAACAATAGAAAGAGGTCATTTTTTTGCTATCTTTACTTATTTCTGTCAAAAAATTATTTTCATCTTTTTTAGGTATCTTAAAAAAAGAAGACACTCGTGCCTTGTTCTTTTTACTGGCAACCACGTTGTTGAGTGGGACCATTTTTTATTCAACAGTGGAAAAATTGTCGCCATTAGATTCGTTATATTTAAGTTTCATGACGTTAACCACGATTGGTTATGGAGATGTGCATCCAGTTACTGACTTGGGAAAAATTTTCACCATGGTTTATGCTACAGTAGGCTTGGGGATTATGGCTATGTTTATTTCGGTCGTAGCAAAATCCTACTTGTATTCTAAACAAAGTCATCACCACCATCACCATAAAAACAAAGAACATTCAGCGGAAAAGTCTTCAGAAAAATAGACGAAATTGATGAGTTGACCAAGTGTTTCTCGAAAAATGAAAGTTTTTTGAGAAACACTCTTTTTTTATCTTAATAATTATGGTAGTATGTCCCAAACTGTATTTTATTTTAAAGGAGCGTGAAGTGAATGGTCAAAGCGATTCGGAAATTATCGTTAATTCAAAAAATCATGATAGGGATTGTGATTGGAACCACCTTGGGTTTCTTGGTGCCAGAATGGACCTTCATCAGCGTTCTTGGTGAATTGTTTGTGGGCGCCTTAAAAGCAATTGCGCCGATTTTAGTTTTTGTCTTAATTATTGCGTCGCTAGCCCAACAAAAGGCTGGGGCGAAAACATATGTTGGATCAATTTTAGTTGTGTATCTGTTAGCGACATTTTTGGCAGCTGTTGTTGCTGTGACGGCAAGCTATCTGTTTCCCGTTAAGATTGTCTTGGAGGCGGCGCAGGAAGCGCAAGCAGCCCCAACGCAACTTAGTGATGTTTTAAGTAATGTGTTAACAAGCGTTGTCCAAAACCCGATTCAAGCGATGATTGAAGGCAATTATTTATCTGTTTTATTTTGGTCCTCATTAATCGGTATTGGGTTACGTCAAAGTTCGGTCGCTACCAAGGATGTGATTGCCAATCTTTCAACAGGGATTACCACGGTCGTTCAAATGATTATCGGCATTGCGCCAATTGGAATTCTAGGTTTGGTGTTTCATTCGGTGGCAACCACAGGCATTGCAGGGTTAGCCAAGTATGGTCAGTTATTATTATTGTTAATTGGTACGATGGCCGTGGTTGCTTTAGTCGTTTATCCAGCGATTGTTTTTTGGAATATTCGGCAAAATCCGTATCCGTTAGTCTTTTTTGTATTAAAGGAAAGTGCGATTCCCGCATTCTTTACACGCAGTTCTGCGGCCAATATTCCCATTAATATGGAATTGGCGAAAGCAATGGATTTAAATGAAGAATCTTATGCGGTCTCTATTCCGCTGGGCGCAACGATTAATATGGGCGGCGCAGCCATTACGATTACCATTATGACATTGGCGGCAGTCCACACATTAGGCATGTCCGTGCCAATCTATTTAGCATTATTGTTGAGTATCATCGCCGCTGTTTCTGCTTGTGGGGCTTCAGGAATTGCTGGTGGTTCCTTGTTGTTAATTCCGCTTGCATGTAGTTTGTTTGGCATTTCCAATGACATTGCCATGCAAGTCGTCGGCGTTGGTTTTATCGTCGGCGTAGTCCAAGATTCCATTGAAACAGCGTTGAACTCTTCTAGTGACTTGTTGTTTACCACCTCAGTTGAGTTAGCAGACCGACGTAAAAATGGTGAAAGTATTGATGTCAAAGCGTTAATTGGCAAAAGTCAATTGGTGGTCGAACAAGAAAATATTTAAAAGAAAGGAACAACCCGCTAAAATGCGGGTTGTTCCTTTCTTTAATAATCTCGGCCCCATTTTTTTCAGGGGCCACTGAAATTATCGACCATTTTGTGAAGAAAATCCTCTCTATAATAAAGGTATCAAGTAAATAGGAGGTACACGAAATGAAATGGTATCAACTTTCCTCAACAAAAGTAATCGAGCAGACTAAGACGAAGCAAACGGGTCTTTCTAGCGAAGAACGTCAGCAACGTTTACAAACGAATGGTCCAAATAAAATTGAAGAAAAACAACAATTGAAAACGTGGCAAAAGCTAGCCAAACATTTTACAGATTTACTAATGGTGGTCTTACTCGCTGCCGCAATTCTAAAATTTGCCACAGGCGAAGTGGTCGAAGGAAGTATCATTTTTCTAGTGGTGCTTGTCAATGGCTTTGTCGGTTATTGGCAAGAGCGTAAAGCAGAAGAATCATTAGACGGACTGAAACAGATGATGGGCCAAGAGGCAGTCGTTCTAATTGATGGACAAAAAACAACCGTTTCTTCTGAAACATTAGTTCTGGGAGATGTAGTCACGTTACAAGCTGGCGATGTAGTCCCAGCAGATTTGCGGTTATTTGATGTTCATAATCTGATGATTGAAGAATCAATTTTGACAGGCGAATCAGAAGCCGTGGAGAAAATTACCGGTTCCTTGAATGAAGAATTGCCAACAGGCGATCAAAAGAATTTGGCTTTTTCAGGAACACTTGTCCAAGCAGGCTCAGCCTTAGGCGTTGTAGTAGAAACAGGAGATGCCACTGAAGTTGGAAAAATTAATCACGCGTTGCAGTCAGTAGATAAAAAAACAACGCCGCTCGTACGGAAAATGCACCAATTAAACAAGCAAATTTTCCAAGGGATTATGGTCTTGATCGTGTTTCTGATTTTCTTTACCACTTTTCGTCATGGCATGGAATGGAGCCTCTTATTTTCTGCGATGATTGCATTAATTGTAGCAATGATCCCAGAAGGCTTACCTGCTGTGTTAACGATGATTTTATCGATGGGTGTTCATGAGATGGCTAGAGAAAATGCGATTATTAAAGGTATGCCTTCCGTTGAAACATTAGGCTCAATGACAGTTATCTGTTCAGACAAGACAGGAACGCTAACTAAAAACGAAATGACGGTAATGGATGTAGTGACTGAAGAAATGACCATTGTCAAAGAGATTATGGCCAACTGTCAAGAATTGAAATTACAAGACCAACAAAAAATCGCCGACTTGCAGGGGAATCCTACCGAGTTAGCTTTACTACAATATGTCGATCAGGATCAACTGTCTTTACGCCCTGTAGAAAAGAAAATTCCGTTTAGTTCAAGTTATAAATACATGGCCACTCGCCATCCGCAAGCAGAAGGTTCAATTATTTATGTCAAAGGTGCGCCAGAAGTATTGTTACAACTTTCTACGTTATCTGATAGTCAAAAAGGTGATTGGCAAGCACAAGCTGCGCAATTAGCGCAAAAAGGACAACGGGTATTAGGTTTCGCTTATAAGACAGTTACGTCACAACAGGAACTGACACATGAAACATTGTCAGGATTGACGTTTGCTGGACTGGCAGGCATCATCGATCCGCCAAAAGAAAGTGCCATTCAAGCCGTCAAAGAATCTCAAGAAGCAGGTATTTCCGTCAAAATGATTACCGGAGACCATAAAGATACAGCGCAAGCCATTGGCGAGCAAGTTGGTTTAAAGCATACGAAAAAAGTCCTTGAAGGATTAGAAATTGATGCTATGTCAGATGAAGAATTAGCTCAGCACGTTCAAAAAGTCGATGTATTTGCACGAACGACGCCAGAACATAAATTACGAATTGTCACGGCTTTACAAAACAATGGCGAAATTGTCGGAATGACCGGCGATGGCGTGAACGATGCGCCAGCACTAAAGAAAGCCGATGTCGGAATTGCCATGGGAATTAAAGGAAGTGAAGTAACCAAACAAGCCGCAGATATGGTTTTGGCAGATGATAATTTCCATACGATTGCTAAAGCCGTGAAAGAAGGACGCCGCATTTTTGATAACTTGAAAAAGACGATTACTTTCTTCTTGCCAACTTCTTTGGTACAAGGCTTAATTGTTGTCTGGGCGCTTTTAATGAATCATCCTCTACCGTTGACACCTGTCCAGATATTATGGGTAAACATGGTAACTACGATTACTTTGTCTTATGCATTAGGTTTTGAAAAAGCGAGTGCTGATACCATGAAACGACCACCAAGAGATGTCAACGAAGGCATTTTAACAAAGTACAGTATTTTTAGAATCGTCTATGTGTCGGTACTCATTATGGTACCAGGTTACCTTATGGCGTTACAATTTGAGGGCCAAGCCTTACAGCAAACGTTCCTCTTACAAAGTATCGTCTTAGCGCAAGCAGCGTATATGATCAACTGTCGTAAGTTGGTTGATCCGTCGTTAAGCACAGGCTTTTTCCAAAATAAAGTGTTGTTTGCTTCATTAGGAATCCTCTTTTTACTACAAGCGCTAGTAGTTTACTGGCCAGTAGCGCAGCAATTAATTGGCACAACTTCTTTAAATGGCCTTCAATTAGCAATGATTTTCGTCCATGTTGTGAGTCTGTTTTTCCTTGTTGAAGGGAAAAAATATATAACCAAACGATTCATGACGAAAGAAAGCCAAAAAACTAGCGAATGTCCTCGCTAGTTCCTTTAAAAATAAAAATGAAGAGTGAGCTCTGCTAGTCGGCGGAGTTCATTTTTTGTTGGAATTAAAGAGAGATAAAAGACAGGAAGATCAAGATGATCCAAGGGGAAATTGGAAATAATTATGTCGGCTTCATTTAACGTCAACTGGCTTAGTTCCACATATTCAATAGCTTGTAATTTCACACGAGTACCTAAATAAGCAGCTAATTCTTGTTGTAAAAAAGCTTTCCAAGCAGGTTCCCCTTGAAAGAGGAAATAGGCAGTCATCGTTTGCGCCTGAATGGAATAACTGGCTTGTTTTTCTAACAAAGAAGCCAAACTAAGAAAATAAGTCGGTTCTTCAATCGTGGTGTAGCGAGATAAAATCTCCAAAAGTTCTTGGTTGCTCTTTGATAACGCAAGGTCCTCTGCGGCTTGTTCGGTCATTAATTCTTGATATTCCAATTGAAATTGCTCAGAAAGTGTTGGGGACTCGGTATATTTAATGAATAACAATAACAGATTATCCAATAAATTTGTTTGGATTAAATCAGGCCGGGCTTCTTCAGTGGACAAATTAGTGACAAACTGTTGTAACGACTTTCGCAGCTGACTGTAATGAGTGTGGAGCGCAGAAGCCAACGTTTCGCCATAGACATTATCGTAATTCCAACTTTCTAAGAAACAAAAGAAGGCGAAAAAACTTTCTTCTCCTTGCAAATAGATGCCTTCAGAAGCATAAAGTTTTGCCAAGGACGGTTGATAAAGTTGAAACAAGACATCTTTTGAGTCAAAAGAAAATTGACTCACTCGGCAATTGGCTTTGTTGCGAATCGTGTTAATGAAAAACCAACAAGCACCAAAAATTTCTTCCGTTTCCACCGTCAACTCACTACTGTAAACTTGTTTCAAAAATTGGAAATAATGCTCCTCATGAATAGAATAATCGTCAAAAAAATAATTATTATGAGTAAAAGGCACCAACAAACGATGATAAAAAATCCGAATATTGCTTTCTGCCCCGATTAACTGAATGGTGGCTGTGGTTAGCTGAATCGTTAAATGAAAATCACGTAAGGCCAGATTCATCTTTTTGATATGTCGCTTCAAAGTTTCATAAGAAACACCACTAGTGCTCAAAAAAGAAGTTGTCACTAACTCTTTCGTAAATAGTAGCTCTTTTAATAGTTGAATACTAATGGATTGAGGTAAAAATAATGACCAAAGCTCATTGGTTTGCGCATTCCCCTGATTGCGTAACCGAATACCACTGCTATCGGTTTCAATGGACCAGTCGGCGGGTAATTGACTGCGAATATACTGTAAATCCGAAAAAACGGTTCGCTCTGTCGTCTGGATTTGCGTGGCTAAACGCTTGGCTGTCAGCTGAGGAACATTTAACAACTGTTCCAACAAACGAATTTGCCGAAGCAAATCTTTTTCCGTTATCACACGTTTTAACATGGAGTACATGGCAAAACCTCCTTTTGCTTAAGAATACGGATAAAAAGGGGATTGGTCAATTAAAAAAAGAAGCGAATCGTCATTCGCTTCTTTTTATTCACTATACAAAAATATCAAATGTATGCAAAACGGCTGACAATAAAATGGTTACAACAGCCATTCCTGATACAAAGCCGACAGCACCAGGAACAAACGGAGGTAATCGTTTAGCAATATAGCTACCGACAGGGGCCGCACTAATTCCTGCTAAAACGGCGATGGTCAGGGAAAGCCAAAAGCCACCACCCATCATTAAAATCACACCAGGAACAATGCTGACCAGTGGCATAAACGTTGGATACCAACCTTCTTCAGCGAAATGTTTTCGATAAAGAAAAACACCAACAGCCGAAGCAATCATTTGTCCCATTAAAATGTCAGGAACCAAGCCAGAACCATTTGTAATATGATTAATATTGACAAACCAATCTGTTAAAACGCCTAGAATTACCAAACCTCCAACTAACTCATTTCCATAAAACCAAGCTTCGGAGAAGTCAGCAAAAGTGCGTCGTATTGACCATTGAAAGGTTTGCGTATTTTCAATTTTAGGTTGTTTTTGCCGCTTCTGAGCGATTGGTGCAACAGAAGGAACCATCCAAGGAAGTTGATGACAGATGGCTGAAACAATCCAGCCAACAAAAGCCATTGTGGTAACGTTGGAAACTGTCCCAGGTACATTTAAAAGGGGCATCAATTGCGCATTCAGCCAATTGGCAAACGGAAAGGTGAAAAGCGCACTCAACAGAGAAATCGTTCCTAATTTTTTCCAGCCAGGACCATAAACGAGCGTTAAAGCTGGCGGCGTGCCGACCACCACAATAAACGTTGGTAACCACAACACTTCTTTTGTAAAAAAGCGTGTAAAATCAAAAACATAAATAGTTAAAAAGAGGGAAAGTAGCTGAGAAGCAAGTACCCAAGGCCAAGCACCAGAACCACCAGCAATTGCAAATCCCTGCCATTTTGAATTTTTCCGATAAAGTTGCCAAGCAATCAGACCGCCGATTAGTAAGAAAAGCGTTGTAAAAAGTCCACCGTAAAATTCCCCTTCCGTGAAGTTCATAACAAAATAGATAAATTTGTAAAATCCCTGCTGATTCACTTTGGTAACTACGTCATTGTAAGGAAAAAAGTTAGACACATGTCGAAAGCCATTCATGATCCAATACAGGAACATTCCCAAAAAAATTTTTACAACAAGAGCTAAAACGGCTTCGTAATTGATCGATTTATTTTTCATATGATCGCTCCAAAAAAATGACATTTTACTAAGTTTTTGAAATTAGTTTATTTTAGCTACTAAAGCTTTTAGTGCCTCGTTAAAGACATTTGCTGGCGGATTAGTCAATCCAGCGCCAATCATACCAATCCCCGGTTCTTTATGAGCAATAGCAGTATTAATGACAGGCAGCATCCCTGTTTCTAAGACTTTTAAGACATCGATGCCTGAAGGAATCCCCATAAAATCTAAAACAGGAATCGTGACATTGGGATTTTCTTTCGTAGTAATTTCCAGCATTTCTTTTGAATAATTCAATGCTTCTGCCACTGTTCCGCCAACTAATGGGACAATTGCTGGTGCAGCTGCCATAGCAAATCCGCCAACACCATACGTTTCTGTAATAGCACTATCGCCCATATCCAAACCAGCATCTTCTTGTGTGTAACCAGCAAACATCGGACCAATCACCCGTTGGGCAGGCCCCTTAAACCAGTGATTTCCGCCAATCCCACTGACACGAATCCCAAATTCGACCCCGTTGCGACACATGGTGGTGACAATTGTACTATTCTCCACATTATGCCCAGCATCTAACGCACATTTAGCGGCGCCCATCCAAGTCGGACCAGAAAAATAGTCAGAACTGCCAAGAAATTCAAATACTTCTTTTAATTGTTCACGAGAAAAATCAGTTTGAACCATGTAAGGTGTTAATGCTTGGACTAACAACGTACTTCCGGCTACATTGCGATTATGGCACTCATCGCCCATATGCAAGGCTTGCGAAAGCATTAAGCGTAAATCAATGCCTTCTGGACAAAAAGTCATGGCATCATGAAGTAATGGACCTAAAACATCGCGCATCCAAATCAGGCGATCCACGACGGATTGATCATTTGCACCAAATCGTAAAACTTTCGCCAATTGTTCACTTAAATTAGTAAAAGCCGTGTTGCCGTACGTTTCATTTTTGATAATATGAACGTACATATTCGGAGAAGTCACGCCAGCCATAGAACCAACGGCATCATGTTCATGACAAGGAGAAAACGTAATCGCGCCAGAACGAGCAACCCGATCGGCATCAGCTAGATCTTTTGCTAATCCTTCAAAAACAAGCGCTCCTTGAACGGCACCTTTCATCGGTCCGCACATATTTTCATAAGTAATGGGTGGCCCAGCATGTAAAATGGTCGTTTCAGTCATATCGGGCATGACATTAATTGCTTTATCAAATCCTACTAAAATAGGTTTTGATTGAATAATGCGGGTAACCGCTTCTTCGTTGGCTTGTTGGATTTTTTCATAAAGTGTTGGATTTTTTAATTGATCCAATAATTTCAATAGCTCTGGGTCACCATTGGCTGGCGGTGCCCAATTTACTTGATGTGAAGGAATCCCTTGTTTTTTCATATCTTCATGAATAAAGTCAATGCCTACATTGATCGTATCTAAAGGCTGTTTAAAAAGATCATTTCTGCTCATGTTCGTTCGCTCCTTTTACAAAAGTTTTGGTGGCTTCGCAAAGTTGATGACTGCTGTCGACAACGAGAACCTCTAAATCTTCTAAAATTTTCCGCTGTTCATGAATATCTTGTGGATCTTCTTCGGTCCCTAAAACATAGCCAATAATGGCTAACTCACGACCATCTGCTTTCGCTATTGCTTTGGCTTCCTTTAACGCCTCTGCTAACACACCAACGGGATTTTCGTGAGAACCATAACCTAATTCAAAATCTAACGCTAAAACTGCCACTTCAGGATCTTTGGCTTCTTGAAGAATGCGAGTAATCCGAGAAGTCGGATCGATCATTGGATGTGGGCGGCCTTCTGTGAAACGATCATCACCGAAATCAATCAATGTATGTGCTTGGCTGTGGTCAGGATTTGCTAATTGTCGTTCAGGAATTTTATGAATATTACTATAAACATCATCAGAGACTTCTGTTAAAGCATATAAAAGTTCATCACAAAGAGTGCCACCACAGAACAACCCACGAACAAATTTTTGAGAAGGGGTTTGTTGCTGTTGGATAGCTGTTAACGTTGCGCCTGTCGGATTTTGATAGAGGCTGGGTTCCGCTTCCTGTGTTTGACTAAATTGAATCACCTTTTGAACTGCATCCAGAGAAGAAGTAGCAAAAGTGACGTTGTCTATTTTTCGTTCCGTTTGTTCACTGCCGATAAAATAAATAACAACTGGTTTAGTTGAAACAGCTAATTTTTTTAAAATTTTCTCTGTTACTTCTGGAGCAGGCGGTTTAGAAATAAGCAAAATTGCCTTAGTTTGTTCGTCAGCCATTAAAGCATCCAGTCCGTCAAGCATCATCAGCCCACCAATTTCAGCAGACAAATCACGGCCGCCAGTACCAATTAATTGTGAAATCCCATAACCATATTTATGGATTTGGACACTAACTTCTTGGCTGCCTGTACCAGAAGCGCCGACAATTCCAATATCTCCTGAACGTACCTCGTTAGCAAAACATAACCCGACGCCATTAATAATCGCTGTTCCACAATCAGGGCCCATCACAAACAGTTCTTTTTCGTGTGCTTTTTGTTTTAACGCTAATTCCTCGTCAACCGTCACGTTATCACTAAAGAGCATGACGTGTTTTTGCTGATCTAAAGCTTTATGCGCTTCTCGTGCAGCAAATTTTCCATTGACAGAAATTACAACTAAGTTGGCATCAGGCTCTTCATAAAGGGCTGAATCTAACGTCTTATAGGTTACTTCAGAAGAAGCGGTTTTCTTTTTCTTTGTAAATAACTCGTCGACTTGCTGTAAAATTTCTTCTGAGTTCGCTTGGTCATCAAGATCTAAAACAATTAATAAATCACCCGTTGTAACATGATCCAAGGCGGGTGTATATAAACCAACATTCCGAATCACTTCAAGATTCATGTCGGTTCCCATCCCAATCATTGCAGTTTTAACTCCAGCCAGTTCATTGGCTCGTGTTGAAATGGTCATTAAAGTAACTGAATCAAAATAGGCGTTCTCTTTAATTACTGTTTGAATTGTCATGATTATTCTCCTCACAAAATAGTTTTAAACCAAAAATAATGCCGCAAAGTATGTCGCTTCCTGAAGTTGAGCCCACCTCCTCTAAAGCTGAAACCGCTTGAGCCATTTCGTTTGTATTTCCACTTTCAATTGATAAAAAAACACGCTGAACTAGTTGAGAAAACCGTTCGTTCACTGCTTCATGGATTTCCGCATAACTGACCGCATTCGTTCGTTCCTTGGCTAGCACAGCCAGCTGTTGGAAATTCGAGGGAAGTTGCTGTAATGCAGAAAAACTAGCAAGTAATCCTGTGATAAAATCATCGCCAGTGGGAGTTAAACCAATCCCCAATCCCAAAATCTTCGTTAAACAATCAAGAGCTATTTTAAAAGATTTTTGCTCCCAAGCCTGTTGAAAATGAATCATTTCTTTTTGAATCTGGGTCCGACTATAAGAATCAAAAAGAAAGGTTGACGACGAAGCAGGAAAAAGCGCTTGCCAAGGATTGAAACGAGTTTGCTGAATATACGTTAAAAAAATAGCTATTTTTGTTTTACTGGGTGTTAAATAAAGTGGCGTTGGTTGCCAAATTTGGGCATCGGCTAGGGTTAATTGTCGTCGGCCTAACCGGATAAACAGGGGCTCAATTTGGACAGGTAAATCAGCGAAATGGCTAAGTTTTTTTCATCGAGTATAATCGTGTTAGGTGCTATATGTTCGGGATGCGTTGAAATGGTCAAGAGAATTTCTTGGGTGTCTACATGACCATAATTAATAGCGTGCGTAAAACATTGCAAACTAGTCAATGTTTGATGAGGGAGTTTCGATAAAATCGTTTGGTCATAAGCTAAAATTTTTATCATTCCAACGACCTCCTTTTTAATAGCGCTTTCACGACTTCATAATAAAAGAATCCAGAACGCTAAACAATTGCTAAAAATGACATTGATTTACAAGTTTGAATGGACAATTTGTACATTGGGAGGATAAATGATGTTAAAAGTGAGTGATTTATTAACGTTAGAAGAATTACCTGGCATTACCTTAGTGGCAGGACATAAAAATCAGGACCAACCGATTTTAAAAGTCAATATTTTAGAAAATCCTGATATTTTAGATTGGCTAACAGCAGGTGAGCTGCTGTTAACGACAGGGTACATATTTAAAGATGATCGGAAATTACAGAAAAATTTTTTGAAAGAACTAGCTAAACACCATTGTGCTGCCTTAGGATTTAAAACCCAACGTTATTTTGAAGAAGTTCCACCAGACCTAATCAAATTAGCAGATGAAATGAACGTTCCTATTTTAGCAATTCCTTACAATTACACCTTTTCGCAAATTGCTGACGTGTTGAAAAGTCGTGTCACGTTAGAACAATTTGACATGAATGCGCAAGAAACCGCATTGCATAATAAAATTTACCAAATCTTAGAAACGGGAAGTAGCAGTTTTCATTTGCTGCAGGATCTAGCAGAAACCATTCAAAATCCTGTCTTGTTATTGAATGACCACTTTGAAGGAGTTAATTTTTTTGACTTGCCTAAAAATCCAATTCGTATTTCTAGCATTTTAGAAGATAGACAAGAAACCTCAGAGTTCCAAAAACAATTGCTGGAACAAAGTCATCCATTATTACGCTTTTATCAAGAACCGATTCATTTACAGTTGAAACTCCAGAACCAAGTGGTGCCAATTGAAATTTATCCAATTAAAAAGAAAAATGTTATTTTATATTATTTACTCGTCTGGAACACCTTGGCCCCATTACGGCCAGTCGATGTGGCTCATTTTAAAATCACAGCTCATTACTTACTTTTACAATTGCAATTGGAATACTCACGGAAATTTGAAGAATACCAACAACGAAACGAATTATTTTTTAAGCTGATTGCGCATGAAAAGAGGGATCAAGCTGTTTTCCAACAATTTCAACAGTATTATCGCTTGGCAATAGATAAGCCCTATGCGATTTTGCTAATTTCATTAACCTTAAATGAACGCCAAAGGCAAGAAAGAATGTCTATTTTAGGTAACCAGTTAAACCAAGTTATCTTAGGGGACAAACAAAAAATTGTTTGTATTGAAATTGACAGTTCCTTTGTCTTATTAGTTGAAGATCCACCTGAAAAAGAAGGCGATTATCTGAAAATGATGCAACGCCTAGCAAAAAGTAGCATAAATCAGTTAATGAAAGTACAAGAAGATGTGGAACTTTTCCTAACAATAGGACCTAAGATTCAAGGTCTGACCCAGATTCATGAATCGTATCAACAAGCGATTGACGTTTTAGCCTTTCAACGCCAATTCGTTGCAGAAAAACCTGAAATGAGGATTGCTTCCTACGCGAATTTTCATTTTAGACAGACATTGCAACGTTATTTTTTAGAAGAAGGACAAGCAACCCTCAGAAAAAAATATCTTCAACCATTGCAGAAAAGTGATCAACAGCAACATACCGACTTTGTCCATACACTGAATGTCTATTTTCAATCAAAACGAAACTTGTCTCAAACAGCCAAAAAACTCTTTATTCATCGTAATACTTTATTACAGCGATTGGAGAAAATTGAACAGCTAGTGCTGTTGGATTTTGATAAGGAAGTGGACTTGTTGGCGCTGGAAGTGGCGTTGTTTGTGGGAACTTAAGAAGCAATATAAGTGGCGGTTTTTAATTTAATGGAATATATATAGCTAAAAGAAACGATTATACAAGAAGGATAATTTGATCAATAAAAAATGGAATCTTTTCATAACCTCAATTTTTTCAAAAAAATAAATCCTTCCCAAAATCTTCAAACACAAACCACTAACTATCTGCTACTATAAAAGAAACAACTATCATTTGGAGGAAGTATGCGTAACAGAAAAATGTGGACAATTATCGTCAGTGGGTTATTTTTAAGTAGTATCATCGCGGGAATTTCAGGAGCATTTTTAATCATTGAAGGAGAGCTAACGACTCTGCTCTGGGAAGTGTTGCCAGCGCAAATGAAATGGCCAATTCTCTATTATTTTGTCTTGTGTGTGCTAGGAGCGTTGGTATTGAGTTATCTGAAGAAACGCTTCGGGCAAATACCACAAACGGCGCATGAGGCTCTGACAGAATTGAAGGCGAAACAATCGGTCGATTATTCAGGTGTGTTTAGAAATTTATTGGCCGCCTTGGTAATTTTAATTTTCGGGGCTGGTGTCGGTCCTGAAGCTGCATTGTTGGGAGCAATTATTTCGTTGTCAGTCTGGCAATCTGATAAGTTACGATACCTTTATTTTCATTATGACGAGCAAGAACAGCAAGTATTTTGGACAAAAATTCAGCGCTTGCTGCATCCGCAACAGTTTGTTCAGCGCTACGATACGATGCTCGCTCCTGTAGATAAAAAGAAACTGAAACAAGTGATGAACGGGTTATTTATTGTGAACGGGTTGGTGGTGTTTACCTTTTTAATGAAATTGGTGGGACACCCATCGTTTATTACGAAGTTAGGAACTGGAAAAATTGAAATGGCTTCGTTATGGCTGATTTTACCCGCTTTATTAACTGCTTTTGTGATTGGTAACGCCTATCAATGGTTGCAAGCTGCTCTGGCTAAACTATGCCAACCTTTTGAAGAAAAGCAAAGCATACTGGTAACCTTTGGTGCAGCCTGTATTTTTCTCTTTGTTATTTTAATGCCAAGATTACTATTTTCAGGACAATCTTTTATGCATTTAGTTCCTAGTTTTGGTAGTCAACAAGCCTGGTATATCTTGGTAATCGCTGCGATAATGAAACTAGTATTTTTACAAGTTTGTTTACAGACAGGTTGGATAGGTGGCGATATTTTTCCCGTCGTTTTTTCAGCTATTTTAATCGGGTTTGCGGTCGCGCAATTTTTCCCAACAATTGACTCGCTTTTTGTTGTCGCAATTTTTGCTACGAGTTTAACAACACAGATTTTAGGGACGATTCTTGTACCAGGCATTTTTGTAGGGCTCTTTTTCCCAATCACGCTTTGGCCAATTTTAGTCCTTGTGTTATTTTTACAATGGCTATTGAAAAATAAAATTATTAAGAGTAACTAGAAGATACTAAAAAGAGGGAATAAAATGAACCTAACCCATCAAGACTTCAACCTATTCAACCGAGAAATCTTCACATTTAAACAACTCAAAGAGCAACAAACACCAGCAGAAATCGATGCTTTAAAGCAAAACTACAAGCAACATTGGGAAAAGTGGAAAGCCTTAAACCTCGCAATCGCCCAAGGTTTACCAACTGAACTCGGCATAACTAAGCCGAAAGTCGAAAGCTGGACCAACGGCTGGAATTTACGCAGTCATTTCTGGGCTGCGTATCGCAGTGAGCAACGTCAAGCGGAAAATGCTTGTTTGGCGTTGTTATTAAATAAAAAGCAATTTCAAGTGTATTTGATGTTTCAACATTACAAAAGTGAGGAGCGGACAGGCTCAGTCGTCGCTTACAATCAATTGCTTAATCGTTTAGAAGCTTGGAGTCAAACCATCGACTGCGAAGGCTATTATATTTGGCCGCAGGAGGAGCATGAACTAGTGGACCATTTGCCTTTAAAAGATTATTTAGCAGATGAAAAACAACGGAAAATTCTAGAAGAGCGTATAGGCAATCGTTCATTTCAGATCGGTAAGTTGTGGTTTGCGACGGAAAAGCTTGAAACGATTGAAGAAAAAAGTTGTCAGGCGCTTCAAGAATTAGCGCCGTTGTATAACGCATTATCTGAAAAATGAACGAAACAACGTCTTTGACCAAGGACCTGGTCAGAGACGTTGTTTGTGTTTTTATTGATTTAAATCTGTCAGTAGTAGCTCGTTAGAAACAGCAAAAGTAGTAACTTCTGTTAAAGCTGGATCCAAAGTGTATTTTGTAAATGAGGTAGTACTTTCTGGTTGGACATACATGGTTAAATTAGTTACATCATATCCTGACCAATAATGTGTGAAATCAGACAGAGAATTACTTTGACCTAAATGGCCAATCCCCCGAGGAATCATCACTGTTTGGAAGGCGCGATAGAGTTGCATAATCCCTTCAGAGCTATCAAATTCTTGGAGATTGTCAGAATAGTATAACGCACGAATGAAGCGTGACGGCGAAGTGAAGTCTCCTGGGATTCCTAATAGTCCGTAAGAAGTCCCACCTTCAATTGGGTCAAGTGTTGCGCCTGATTTTAAAGTGTAAGGTTCCTTAATAGCATAGTTGCGCATCCCGATATAGTTTCGTGCATTGGTTAAATGATAATTGTATTCTGGGCTGTTTGTGACTACGCCAATCGAATCATAAATGACGAACGCTCCGTTATCTGTTGGTTGCAAAACGATACTATTATTATTTTTATCATTAATGGTCCAGTGTAAGGTAAAATGAACTTCCCCCAATGAATCAAGTTGGAATTTTTGATCTAACAGGCCGATTTTTTCAAAAGCTACTTTTACTTCGTCAACGCTTTCAAAATTACTCAAAATATAAGCGAGAACTTCTTCTGCAATATGAGGTGTTAAACCACGATCTGCTAAACTTTCAGCAGGTGCTGTTGAAGATTCCATTAAATATTGAATATCACCAGATAAGCCGGCTTCATTGATACCATCTGTGATAGCAAGGCTGACGGTTTTACCATCGTTCGCTGGTTGATCTGTGCTTGACATTGCTAGTCCCATAAAGGAATATTTTGCCGTCCAAGGATTTAGTTGGCTATTTAGAACTGTACCTTTTGGAAATTGAGCAATTAGAGTAGGGATTTTTGGTGCAATTGGATCTTCGTTGCCAAAAAAGTCAAACGTAAAATCCATCGTACGTCCATAAAAAATATCATTTTTTTTGGAAATAATCTTGATGCCTGTACACATAATAGTTTCCCCCAATTAATGTAAGTTTGTGAAGCCTGTTTACTAGTTAAGCATATCATACTCTAGGAAACAGCGGTGGCTAAATTCTTAAAATATTAGACAATTTTGTCTAAATGAGGTGAAAAAAATTTTTAGCGATTTCCTTCACAAAACACCTTATTATCTTTCCGAAAATATGATATCTTTAGAATGGAAATTTCATGAAAAGAGGATGCGAATGTTTAAAAAGTACACACAAATGATAAGGGATGAATTTAAAGGGTATAATCAAAAAAAATTGAAAAAAGATTTCTTGGCAGGTTTGACTGTCGCAGCCGTCGCGTTGCCGTTAGCGTTAGCGTTTGGGGTCTCTAGCGGCGCCACTGCAGCAGCTGGCATGATCACGGCGATTATCGCTGGAATTGTGATTGGGAGCCTTTCGGGTGGGTTTTATCAAATTTCAGGACCAACAGGTGCGATGGCAGCTATTTTAATGTCAATTGCGGCAGTGCATGGCATGCAAGGGATTTTGTTGGCCACCTTTTTGGCGGGAATTTTCTTGCTTTTGGCAGGGATTTTGCGTTTAGGGAGCTTGACTTCTTTTATTCCGTCACCGGTCATTACCGGGTTTACTTCGGGAATTGCTATTATTATTGCGTTGGGGCAGCTTGATAATTTCTTTGGGGTTCGTTCAGAAGGCCACAATTTAATTGAGAAAATCAGCAGTTATCGTTCATTGGGCTTTGATTTAAGTATACCAACGACGGTTATGTCGATTTTAGTGGTGCTTGGATTAGTATTCTTTCCGAAAAAGTGGAATGCGATGATACCAGCTTCATTGGTGATGATTATTTTAGCTACGTTAGCAACAGTGGTTTTTCAACTGCCAGTGGCCACTGTAGGGAAAATTCCGACAAGTATTTTTAGTGATACACGTTTGGAAATTGGTTCGCTTCAATTAAGTGCGTTTCAGGATATTTTGGTGCCTTCGATTAGCATTGCTATGTTAGGTATGATTGAAAGTTTGCTTTGTGGCGCTTCGGCTGGTCGCATGACAGGGAAACCATTAGACAGTAATCAGGAACTAGTGGCACAAGGAATTGGCAACTTAATTTTGCCATTTTTCGGTGGCGTACCTGCAACGGCAGCGATTGCCCGCACGAGCGTAGTGATTAAATCTGGTGCGCAAACACGTTTAGCGGGTATTTTTCATGCAGTCTTTTTATTGTTATCGATGTTGCTTTTATCGCCAGTCATGTCTAAAATTCCCATGCCTGCGTTAGCTGGTGTTTTAGTGGTGACAGCGTGGCGAATGAATGAATGGTCGGTGATTAAAGAATTCTTCCAGAAACGTTTCCACACAGCCTTATGTTTATTCTTCTTAACGATGGTAGCGACCGTTATTTTTGACTTGAGTTTAGCGATTGTTTTAGGGGTCTTAGCGGGTTGCCTGTTTTTCATTGCGAAAAGTGCCGTGATTACGATTAATGTCGAGGAAGTTGATTGGTCAAGAATGGGGCTAGTACCGACCGATTGTACGGAAAATTGGGTGGTGGTTTATTTGAGTGGCCCGTTATTTTTCATGTCTTCTGAACGATTGAAACAAACGTTACTGCAATTGGAAACAAAAAGTGGTGTAGTATTTTCAATGCGAGGAGTTCCTAGCATTGATAGTACGGCGTTAGATATTTTAGAAGAATTTTGTCTTGCAGCAGAAGGTCGTGGACAACAAGTTCAATTTGCCGCTCTGCAACCAGAAGTTGAAAAAATGATTCGAACCATTCAAGGAAATCAAGAGAAAGAATACCATTTCTCAGTCGCAGAATTTTTACAAACGGTGCATATTGCAGAACAATAATTCATTTTCAAATAAAATGTTCTATTTTCTATCGCGGGCTTAATGGGTGAAGAAATAAGAAAAATAAGTGGGGACTAAAACGAGTTTCTAGAGGAGTTCCTAAAAAAATAATAAAGAGAAAACTTCTCAGTATGAAGTTTTCTCTTTATTATTTTTTTTTGGTTATTTATTGAATTACTTCTAGCATAACGTCTTTTTGATCATCCGTAACATTGCCTGCGTAGTTAGGAGTGATTAAAGATATCGAACCATTTTTATTGTTGAATAAGTATAAAGTGCCCGATCTATTTTGTTCATCGTTTGAAGAAATATTAGTTCCTAAAATTAACTCTGTATTTACTTTAACGGTGCGAATACTGTTATCGGCCGCTGAAAATATTCTAATCTCTTTTGTAGGAATTGTATTTATAGATAGCTCATATTTATTAATGGCTTCTTTCACTTGACCATTTTCAGCCCCAAACAATTTAGTTCGGAAGGTAGCAGTTGGTGTTGAATTTAAGTTTTCTAACGTAATTGAAGTTGGCACATTCATTCCTTTAAAATTAAATACGAGTGGATTGTTTAAGCTACTAAGATCGACAGCATAAGGTGTTGCTTCTAAAGAATTTGTTTCTTCGACATTTGTGGATACTTCATTTTTAGACTTTGACGAAGCCTGAGTGGTACTGGTACTTTCTGAAGCTTCTTTTAGTTTATTACTAGAGCTTGTTTCTGTGCTAGAACTGTAATGATTAGTACTGCTTTTTATTGATGTTGTATGATTGATAGGATTTTCTTGTTTTTTAGGTTCATTCGCTTTTTGAGAACTACAACCTGTTAAAAAAATAACTAAAATAACACAAAATAATTTTTTCATACTATTCCTCCTATAGACGCTATAACTAATTTTATCTTACTTGTTAATATAACAAAAGAAATAATTATTTTATTTTCACGAATGCTCAAATTGTTTAAATCTGTAGTTTTTATACTTATTTTTGTTGCATTTGCAACAAAAATAAGTTAAAGTAATGACAATCATAAAATATTAGCGAAAGGAAGTGTCCTAGTGACAGATATTTTAAGAGAAATTGGCATGATTGCGCGGGCCTTAGATTCAATCAGTAATATTGAATTTAAGGAATTATCTTTAACACGAGGACAATATCTTTATTTGGTCAGGGTCTGTGAAAATCCTGGAATTATCCAAGAAAAGATCGCCGAACTGATTAAAGTTGATCGAACCACAGCGGCGCGGGCGATTAAGCGTTTGGAAGAACAAGGCTTTATTTATCGTCAAGAAGATGCAAGCAACAAAAAAATTAAGCGGATTTATGCCACAGAAAAAGGGAAAAACGTTTATCCAATCATTGTGCGCGAAAATCAACACTCGAATCAAGTTGCTTTGCAAGGCTTGTCAGAAATGGAAATTTCACAATTGGCAGATTACTTAGTCCGGATGCGTAAAAATGTCAGCGAAGATTGGGAATTTGTCAAAAAAGGGAACACTCGAAATTATTAAGGAAAGGACGACTGATTGATGGGAGAAATAAAACAATTAACAATAGAAGATGCACCAGCGTTACAAGAAATCAGCATTGAAACTTATACAGATACTTTCGGACCATATAATACCCCAGAAAATATGCAAGCCTATTTAGTAGAAGCCTACAATTTAGAAAAATTACAAAAGGAATTGGCTAATCCCCACTCTGACTTTTATTTTATCTTTGTCGATAATCAATTAGCTGGCTACATGAAATTAAATCGTGAGAGGGCACAAACGGAACCGATGGGGACAGAAAAGCTCGAGGTTGAGCGATTGTATATTTTGCCTGCGTTTAAAGGAAAGAAGCTGGGGACACAATTGTTAGAACTGGCGGAAGAGAAAGCTCGTGAATTTGGTAAAAACGCACTGTGGCTAGGTGTCTGGGAACACAATGATGCGGCGCGGGCATTTTATAAAACGATTGGCTACCGCTATTACAGTCAACATTCATTTTTTATGGGAGACGATGAACAGACGGATTTTATTTTGTTAAAGGAATTATAGCAAGAAAATTTAGAAACAAAGATTTCTGATTTTATCAGAAATCTTTGTTTATTTTTTTGATTAAAATTAAGCAATTTTTTATTTTCAAAATGTTATTTTTTAAAACGTAAAAATTGAAAAAGAAGATTTTGAATCTGTGAAAAGTTGTCAATCTTGTGAGAAAACTCTTTTGTCAGCGTCTTTTTTCAGGATGGGTCTCTTCCTGAAAATCCACTTCAGTTTATCTGTTTTGTGTGTGTTTGATTAAAAAATGTTGTGTTGGATTTCATTTAATTGTATAATTTATTTATGTCATTTTTAATAATAAGCGTATTTTAGCATTGAAAAAGAGAAGTTGTACATAATATGTGAATAAAAAGATTTGTTTCTTACTTTCTAGAGTGAGAGGACGATATAAAAAAGGTTGCTATTTTTTCGTTCAAAGTGAACAAAGAATCGTTTGTTATTTAGTTGGGGTAACTAATGATTGTTGTTATGAAAAGCGCTTACAATTTGTGTGATGAGAGTAGTACGCATGTTTGTGCAAAAGTGACAAAAAAGAGAAGGCAGGGTGTTTTAATAGAAAAAAATTTTTAATAAAAAGGAGAGTTTGTCGTGGAGAAAAATGTGTCTCAAGTAACAGCTCAAGAAGAAACAGCGATGAAAGCACGTGGCTACAATGAGGATTTGTTGCCAAGTAGCCCGAAACAACGGACAATGGGCGCGCGCAATTTTTTTACATTATGGATGGGTTCGATTCATAATATCCCGAATTATGCAGCAGTGGGCGGCTTTATTTTCTTAGGTTTATCGCCGCTGCAAGTTATGCTGGCAGTTGTGTTAAGCTCATTCATTGTAGCAACTTTCATGAATTTGAATGGCGTGGCTGGCTCTAAATATGGCATTCCTTTTGCGATGCACTTACAGTCTACTTACGGCAGTCTCGGGGCAAAACTGCCAGGGTTCTTAAGAGGTTGTGTGGCCGCGATTGCTTGGTTTGGTCTGCAAACATTTACAGGATCGCTGGCTTTATTAATTATTCTCGGGAAATTTTGGCCGAACTTTTTAGAAATTGGTGGATCATTCCAGTTTTTTGGTCTCAGGCTACCTGAATTAATGGCGTTTACTCTTTTCTGGCTCTTAAATGTGGCAATAGGTTTCGGTGGTAGCAAAATTTTGAACCGTTTTACCGCCATTTTAAGTCCGTTGATTTATGTCGTTATTATTGGATTAACGATTTGGGCCATTCGAGCTGGGGGCGGTTTAACACCAATTTTGTCCTATCAAGTTTCTGGTGCGATTCGTTCAGTCAATCCACTGGTGGCGTATCTGATTATTTTTAATTCGGTTGTGGCCGTTTGGTCAGCGCCTGGTGCGAGTGTGGCGGATTTTACTAAGAATGCGCGCTCGACACGTGCTCAGGTTGTAGGGCAAACAGCAGGTTTAGTTGTTGGTTATGGGATTTTCGCTTTTTCCAGTGTGGTTATTCTGTTAGGTGGTTCGCTGTATTTTGGGATTCAAGAATGGAATATTTTAAACATTATTGATCGTTTAGATAATGTGGCGGTGGTGGTCTTAGCCATGTCGGTTTTCTTATTAACGACTATTTCAACGAATGCAACGGGGAACATCATTCCGGCAGGTTATCAATTGGCGGCGCTGTTTCCTAAAAAAATGACGTATAAAAAAGGCGTCATGATTGCCAGTGTTATTAGCTTTCTTATTATGCCTTGGAAACTGATGGAAAACGCCGATAGTATTTTTATTTTTCTGAACGCAATTGGGGCTGTTTTAGGACCAGTCGCTGGTGTGATGATTGCGAATTATTATTTTGTTCAAAAGCAACAAATTGATTTAAATGCTTTATACGTAGATAAACACAAAAAAGAGGAAGCTAATCCTTTTTACGGATTAAACAAGCCGGCATATGTCGCTACTATTCTAGCGTTGGCTCTTTCCTTAAGTGGTCAATTTATTCCACAGGTTAAAATCATTGCTGATATTTCGTGGTTTGTGGGCTTTGCCACAGGTTTTGTGCTGTACTTAGTGTTAAAAAAATGGACTTGGGATTCAAAAAAAGTGAAAGAAACAGCTTATCAGGAGGGAAAATAAATGCAAGCAGAGTTAGTGATTAAAAACGGGTTAGTTATTTTAGAAACTGGAGAAGTCATTACGGATGTCGCCGTTCAAGGAGGAAAAATCGTAGCGATTGGGCAAGACTTGTCAGGAGAACGTGTGATTGATGCGACGGGTTTAGTCGTTAGTCCTGGGATGGTGGATGCTCATGTTCATATTACCGATCCTGGTGGTGGTTACCGCGATGAATGGGAAGGGTATGTCACAGGAACGGCCGCTTGTGCCAAAGGGGGCGTGACGACCTTTATGGAAATGCCTTTAAATCAGATTCCAGCAACTGTGGATAAGACCTCTCTTGAGATCAAATACAAGGCAGGAGAAAATAAACTAAAAGTAGATGTAGGGTCATTTGGCGGCGTGGTCCCGACCAACTTGGCTGGTGGGATTCAGGAACTTGATGAAGGAGGCGTTTCCGGCTATAAATGCTTTTTGGGAACGTGCGGCGATCGTTCAATTGAAGGAGATTTTCAAAATGTCGACGATTATTCACTATATGAAGGAATGAAACAAGTCGCCAAGACTGGCAAAGTGCTAGCAATCCATGCAGAAAATGCGCCAATTACGGATAAATTAGGCGCGGTAGCTTATCAAAATGGCGAAACGACTTTAGCGGCATATGTAGCTACACGTCCTGTGTTTACCGAAGTTGAAGCGATTCAAAAAGCCATTTTATTTGCCAAAGAAACAGGTTGTCGGATTCATATTTGTCATGTGGCTTGTCAAGAAGGCGTGGAAGAAGTTTTAAAAGCCCAAGCAGAAGGGGTAGATGTGACTTGTGAAACATGTACGCATTATTTATATTTTACCACGGATGAACTTGATGCCATTGGTCCAGTTGTCAAATGTTCGCCGCCGATTCGTGACGCGGACCAACAAGCCGCATTATGGAACCACGTGCAAACAGGCGGCATCGCGTTTGTAACCTCTGACCATTCTCCTTGTACGCCAGACTTAAAAGATACAACCAATGCTTTTGAAGCTTGGGGCGGCATTTCTGGTGTTCAAAATAACGTCGATGTGTTATTCGATGAAGCCGTCCAAAAACGTGGTTTATCCTTGAAACAATTCGCGGATCTGATTGCAGCAAACCCAGCTGACCGTTATCACTTAGCACAAAAGGGCCGCATCAGCATTGGGAAGGATGCCGATTTTGTACTAATTAAACCTAATGCGCCGTATATCTTAAAAGCAGAAGATTTAGAATATCGAAATAAAATTAGTCCTTACATTGGTCGTGAAATTGGGGCCCAAGTGATTCAAACAATTTTAAGAGGCGAAACAATTTACGCACAAGAAACTGGGGTAACCGAGGCGTTTAACGGCATATTTATCAAAAATTAAACACCTATTTTAGAAATGAAAAGGGACAGAAGCGTAATTGAATTAGCGCCTCTGTCCACGAGTTAGAGGATGTTCGTTGGTTGTTTTGCACAAAAAAAGGCTTAATTTTGTTTGATAAGTACAATGAAGATGACTAGGGAAACGTTTACAATCAGAGTGTAATCAGTCAGGAGGTTTTGTGATGGACTTGGAAAAAGTTTTAAAACAAAGAATCGAAGAGTTGTCAGCAATTGGGAGTGATCCTGCAGGAGGGATGACACGCTTACTTTATACAGATTCGTGGTTGGCAGCACAAAAGTATGTGCAAAGCCAAACTGAGGCGTTTGGACTGGAAACGCAATTTGACGAAGTCGGGAATCTGTTTTGTCGAGTGGCAGGAACGGAATTTCCTCAGGAAACGATTTTAACTGGGTCGCATATTGACACAGTAGTTAATGGTGGAACCTTAGATGGTCAATATGGTGTTATTGCTTCCATGACGGCTGTTCAATATTTATTAGACAAATATGGGAAACCACGGCGTTCTCTAGAAGTGCTTTCCATGGCTGAAGAAGAAGGGAGTCGTTTTCCAACGGTTTTCTGGGGAAGCAAAAATGTCGTTGGTGAAGCCAAACGTGAAGAAGTAGTCGACATCTCTGACAACGAAGGCAAAAAGTTTGTTGATGAGATGCATCGCCAAGGCTTTGATTTTCGGCAGGAGCAAACTAGACGTGAGGACATTGAAGCATTTGTCGAAATTCATATTGAACAAGGCAATATTTTAGAGAACGAAAAGCTCCAAGTCGGTGTTGTTCATAGTATTGTAGGGCAACGTCGCTACACGGTTAACTTAAAAGGGCAAGCCAATCATGCAGGCACTACGCCAATGAGTTACCGTCATGATGCGGTGTACGGCTTTGCTAAAATTTGTGCAGAAGCCATTGATCGTGCAAACGAAATTGGGGATCCGTTAGTTTTAACATTCGGCAAAGTCATTCCGAAACCCAATACAGTCAACGTGGTGCCTGGAGAAGTGGAATTTACAATTGACTGCCGTCATACCGACGCTGCTTTTTTACGACATTTTACCGGTGAATTAGAAGAACGGATGAAGACAATTGCTCAAGAATTAGGCTTAACGATTGCAATTGACCGCTGGATGGATGAAGCCCCTGTACCGATGAATCAAGCAATTGTAGAAGTTATTGAACAAAAAGCCAAAGAAGGCAAGTATCAGTATCGTATGATGCATAGTGGCGCTGGGCATGATTCGCAAATTATTGCGCCCCATTACCCGACAGCGATGATATTTGTGCCAAGTATTGGTGGGATTAGTCATAATCCAGCTGAAGCAACGGCATTTCCAGATTTGGTTGAAGGCGTCAAGCTTTTAGCAGATACCTTATATGAATTAGCGTATAAATAAGATAGAAAAGGAAGAATTGTGATGGGTTATAAAAATAATCGAGTTGGTTACCAAAAAGAATTGTTAACATCAAGAGCTGTGATAAAAAAAGACAATTACGCCATTATTCCCCATGATGGTTTGGTGCAAAATGCAGTACCTGGTTTTGAAAATGTCGATATTTCCATTTTGGGATCGCCTAAATTAGGTGCGACATTTGTGGATTACATTGCTACGTTTCATAAAAATGGTCAACAAACAACTGGTTTTGGTGGCGACGGGATTCAAACGTTGGTTTATGTCATTGACGGTCGTTTGCGCGTTTCAGATGGTCAAGAAACTCATGAACTTGAAGCCGGGGGCTATGCCTACTTTACGCCTGAAATGAAAATGTATTTAGCGAATGCACAGGAAGCGGACACGGAAGTTTTCTTATATAAAAAACGCTATCAGCCGTTGGCAGACCATCAACCTTATAAAGTGGTTGGGTCAATTCATGACCAACAACCCGAAGAATATGAAGGAATGACAGACGTCTTGCTTTGGAGTTTATTGCCGAAAGAGTTTGACTTTGATATGAATATGCATATCTTATCTTTTGAACCAGGTGCTAGTCATGCCTATATTGAAACGCATGTCCAAGAGCATGGTGCGTATTTAATTAGTGGCCAAGGGATGTACAATTTGGACAATGAATGGTATCCAGTGGAAAAAGGGGACTATATTTTCATGAGTGCCTATGTGCCACAAGCAGCCTATGCGGTTGGCCGTGAAGAACCGCTAATGTACGTTTATTCCAAAGATGCCAATCGTGAACCAGAATTATAACGAAAAGCCGAATGTAAAGTAATGACCTCGGAACAATAGGATTTGAACACGCAGTGGTGAACGGTAGAGTCCTTTTTCTTGGTAGACGTTACTTTTATTCGGCTATTTTCCTGTTAATTATTTTTCTGAAAGTTCTAGCGCTACCCGTAAGAGTAAACTCGTCTCAGGCTCTTGAATAGAGGTGCCTAATAATTTTTCACATTGATTCATGCGATATTTAATGGTGTTTCTGTGAAGGTAAAGAGCGTTGGCCGTTTTAGTAATTTCACAATTGAAATCTAAAAAAACTTTCAAGGTTTTTCGTAATTCTTGTAACGTCGGTTCCGTCGGATAGGCCAACTCTTTCAATTGTTGCTGGCAAAAGTATTCAACATCTTCAGTGCCAATCTTTTCAAAAAGTCCAGCTAGGCCTTTGGGATGGAACAATTGCACAGTCGCTGGTTTTTGAGCGTGTAAAGAAGCCTCTAATGTCGAGGAAGCTTCAATATAAGAATTAGGCAAATCTTCTAGGTTTTCATAAGCATTGCCTAAAGCAAAGCGAATGGTAATAGGCAAAGCCTGTTGCAAACGTTCAGCGAGGTTTTGCAAAATCATCAAATGGTCATTTTTTTTAGATTGAAAAATCAAGATACTTTTATTTTGATTTTTTAATTTAAACAAGGCGACATCTGGCAGGATTTCCGGCAATTGTTCTTTGAGCCATTGGAAAATTAGTTGCCCTTCCGCTTGCTGATAACGAATATGGGTTTCATTTTCTGGTTTAGTCACGCCGTAGACAATCGCTAATTGATAATAATCACTGTTGATTAAACGATAATTTTTCCAAAGTTCCAACCAATTTTGATGTTTACTCAGCGCTTCTTGATGTGTATCAAGCAAGCGGTCCAAAAAGTCTGTTTTGAGATGCTCAAAAGATTCAGCAATTTTCTGGTTTTTAAATAACATAAAAGTCAAAACTAAAATGGCCTGATCAATGGCAAATTCAGAAATAGGATAAGGAATCTGTTCAGGAGATAAGACCAATAGATAATAGGGAAAATAATCGTTCACACGAATTGGAAAGCCAGCTACTTGAATGTTTTCTTGTCGCTCATCCTGTAAACGAAAGATTTTCTTTTCTTGTGCCAATTGTTGAAAGTGGTCTTTTGATAATTGTTCGATGAAAAACTCCGCCGATTTTTGATTGCCATAAAAATAATTCGAGTGGGCAATCACCTGTTGCCAAGGACTTAATAAAATAATTGGCGCATTTAAAATTTTCGCAAATTCAGCGATGAAGCGCGTAGTATCAACATCTTGCATTAATAATGTTGAAAAACGCTTTTGTATGTCAAATGCTACAGACATCTGTTCGGTTTTGCTATCACGAAGATAGCCTACAATTTCATGCAACAACCCGCCTAGTGGCTGTGTGCTAGGAATTTTAATCAGGGGCAAATCAACGGCACTGGCATAGGCAACAATTTCTGGTGAAATTTCGTCAAGGAACCGCCCAACTTTGATTCCTAAAGCCGTACACTCTGCTTGTTTTAGCGAGTCAATAAAAGGTTTCAATTTTTCTTGATCATCTTTATAAATCATTGCCGTTGTTAAAATCATGACATTTTTAGGGATAAAATCAGCCACATCAGGTGTTTCCGTGATTTCTACACTTTCCAAGGGCTGTGTTAAGTTTGAGTGAGACGATAATAATTGTAAGTCAGAAAATCTTGGTAAAGCCAAGACCTCAGCTAATATTTTCATCACAACAACCTCCTTTTTTTATAGTATAGCGAAGAATAAAAAGGAGTACAAAAGATAGTTATTGAATATGTCTAAAAAACAAAGTCAAAATAGTGCAAATTGAACAATGAATTTCTGGGTTTTTCCAAAGATAATAAAAGAGAAGAATTAAAAATGAAGTGAGGGATTACTATGTATCAACAACCAAATTTTGTACGGCGAACAATCATGACGCCGGGACCAGTCGAAGCCCATCCATCGGTACTTCGTCAAATGGGTCAACCAATTTTAGGGCAATTTGATCCAGAATTTCTACAGATTATGGACGAAGTTCGGGAAATGATTAAAGTACCTTTTGCCACAAAGAATCAACAAGCCTTTGCCATTGATGGCACGTCACGTTCAGGCTTGGAAGCGGGGTTATTTGCGTTGATTGAGCCAGGCGACAAAGTGCTTGTGCCTGCGTATGGCCGGTTTGCTTATTTATTAGGTGAAATTTGCGAACGCGCCCGGGCCGAAGTCATTTATTTAGAAAAGGACTGGCTCGCACCGTTTGAACAAACAACGGTGATTGAAGCGATTAAAGAACATCAACCAAAAATTGTTGCGATGGTCCACGGCGAAACGGCGAATGCACAAATGCAACCACTGGATCAAATTGGCGCCTTTTGTCGGGAAAATGAAATTTTCTTTGTAGTAGATATGGTGGCGACGTACGGCGGTGTCGAAACAAAGGTCGATGATTGGAAAATTGATATTGCGGTAGCAGGCACTCAAAAATGTGTCAGCGTACCTTCAGGCCTTTCTTTAATTACCTACAACCAACGTGTAGCCGATTATCTGGCGGGTCGTTACCAAAAAGAGTTAGGGCTTGGCGCGGATGCGCGGAATGAACGGTTCATTCAAAGTAACTACTTGGATTTATCGCAATTAGAAAAATATTGGGGACCAGAGCGCTTAAATCACCATACAGAAGCGACTACAATGATTTATGGGCTACATGAAGGGCTGCGCTTGTTACTTCAAGAAGGCATGGAAAATGTCTACGCACGCCATCGGAAAAACGATCGTATTTTAGTTGGAAGTCTGCAAAAAATGGGCTTAGAAATTTTCGGGAAGTTAGACACAAAAACACCAACAGTCATTCCTGTGGTCATTCCAGAAGGAATTGATGGTGAAAAAGTGCGGAGCTTATTACTGGATCATTTTAAAGTTGAAATTGCCTCTTCCTTCGGTGATTTAAAAGGAAAAATTTGGCGGGTCGGTAATATGGGTTACAGCAGTCGCGAAGACAATGTGTTGCATTTTTTAAGTGCCTTTGAGACTGTATTGAAACACCAAGGTTATCAATTTGAAGGCGGTAGCGGTAGTACTCATGCATTGGCTGAGTATTTAAACTAAAAAAGAAGGTAGGACAAAGGTCACTACGTAAAAAAGCGTAGTGCTTTTGTTCCTTGTGAAACGTTAACCAAAAAAATGATTGGTGGAGGAAAAGAAAATGACAGACAAGACAAAAAGTTCGTTGGCTTATTGGAAAAAAATCGTTATTTTACTATGTATGGGCTGGGTAACAATCTGGATTTATCGTTCCGCGCTTTCTCCCGTTTATCCACAAATTCGCGCGTCTCTAAATGGTAACGCTTCCGATACGGCCCTAGGGTCCATTTCTAGCTTTTATTTTCTCGGTTACGTAGTCATGCAGATTCCTGCAGGCTTCTTGGTAGACAAAATTGGGAAAAAACGTGTATTAATTCCAGGCTTTATCTTGTTTGCGCTGGCAGCATTACTGATTGCCCAAGCCCAAACGATTGGAACAATTTACTTAGGTAGCTTATTGGCAGGCTTAGGATGTGGTTCTTTCTATGGCTCGGCTTACTCGTTGACGTCGCAAAACATTCCTCAAGCCAAAAAAAGTTTTGCAACAGCTATTGTCAACAGTGGTTCAGCAGTTGGTTCAGGTTTAGGGATGATTTTATCTAGTTATTTAGTTGCCCAAAAAGGATTACCTTGGCAAGTGATGATGTACATTTCCGCCTTTATGATTATTTGTATGTTAGTGGCTTTTCAAGTGATTATTCGCAATCATAAAGAAGACATGGCCTTGATTCAGCCAACCGTTGTTGATGAAAAAGATAACGGAGCGGTAAAAGAAAAAGTGCCCTTTAAAAAACTGTTTGCGCCACATATGCTATTTGCGTACATTTTATATTTTGGCACTTGTTATGCATATTATATGATTGTGACTTGGTTACCTAATTTTTTAAGTACCGAACGTGGTTTCCAAGGAGCAGCAATAGGGTTATCCTCTTCACTGGTAGCATTTGCCTCTATTCCAGGAGCGTTATTTTTTAGTCGGTTGGCGGATAAGTACATGCATAAAAAAGTTCAATTCATCGTTGTTTTAGAATTTTTAGCAACAGCCATGCTTTTGTTAACTGTACAAGTAAGTAATGCGACGTTGTTATTAATTGCTTTAATTATGTATGGGTTCTTAGGAAAATTAGCTGTTGAACCGATTATTATTTCTTGGCTAGGTGAAAATGCACCAAAAATTGGAATTGGCACTACTTTGGGCGTGTTTAACTTTTTCGGCATGATGTCATCTGTGATCGCCCCAGCTTTGACTGGGAAAATTTCTGACACAACTGGTTCGAAAGTCATGGGCTTTTATATCGCCGTCGTGATTTTACTAATTGGCACGATTCTTTTTATGCTTGTCAATTTAAAAAAACGCAGGGCAGATTCGTCTAATAAATAAAAAAACAACGCAAACTTATCTTTCGCTGAATAAGTTTGCGTTGTTTTACTTTTTGACAATCATATTAATCGCTTGTGCTAATCGCTCTTCTTGTTCTTTAGGATCTTTTTCAGGATTTTCAAAGCAATGCTTTAAATTTTCCGCAACAATCATCCCCATTACGCGATCAATACTAGAACGGACCGCACTCAACTGAGTGATAACATCGATACACTCTTTTTCTTCATCAATCATTTTTTGAATCCCGCGAATTTGACCTTCTGTGCGGCGTAAACGATTCAGCACTTTCTTTTTTTCTTCAGTCATTTTGCCCCTCCTTAAGAGTAGTGATTGGTTTAAAATATACCTACACGAGGTATTTTTGTCAACTATCTTTTCTTTGAATCTAAAAATGGCAGAAATCTCTTCAGTTGACAAGTCTAACTTTTTCATGTTAAATATACCCCGTAAGGTATATAAGAGAAGGAGAAAAAGATGTTATTTCAATTGTTTAAAAAAACGCCAAGTATTTCAACAAAAGAACTTCAGTCACGTTTATCTAAAGAGATAACGTTATTAGATGTCCGGACACCTAGCGAATACCGCGCAGGGCATATTCCACAAGCGATTAATGTCCCACTTAACAAAATTCCCGCCTACAACAAATCCGCTAACGAAGTCTATGTGATTTGCCAGTCCGGCATGCGCAGCAAAAATGCGGCCAAAATTTTAGCGAGAAAAAACTATCACGTGATTAACGTTCGTGGCGGGATGTCCCAATGGTCTGGTCAAATTAAAGGAGGAAAATAAATGAAAATTGTAATTATCGGAGGCGTGGCTGGTGGTATGTCAGCAGCGACACGTTTACGTCGCTTAATGGAAGATGCTGAAATTGTTGTCATGGAAAAAGGCCCTTTTGTTTCATTTGCAAACTGTGGTTTGCCTTACTACGTTTCTGGCGAAATCGCAGAAAGAGAGCAACTGCTTGTTCAAACACCCGAAGCGTTAAAGGCACGGTTTAATTTAGATGTTCGTCCTCACCATGAAGTCGTGGCGATTGATCCAATAGAAAAAGTGATCACAGTGAAACATGAAACAGAAATTTTAACAGAACACTATGACAAATTAATTTTATCACCAGGGGCGAAACCTTTTGTGCCACCAATTACAGGATTGGCAGAAGCCAAAAATGTTTTTTCATTAAGAAATGTTCCTGATTTAGATCAAATTATGACAGCCTTGACACCAGAAACAAAACGAGCCGTCGTGATTGGCGCAGGCTTCATTGGCTTGGAAATGGCAGAAAACTTGCAAAAACGCGGATTAGAAGTCACTCTCGTGGAAAAGGCACCCCATGTTTTACCGCCATTAGACGAAGAAATGGCCGCTTTTGTCAAAGCTGAATTAAGCAAAAACAATGTTCAAGTAATTACGGGACAATCTGCGGTTGCTTTTGAAGAAGAAGGGCAAGTGATTCGCTTAGAAGACGGTCAAACATTAGCTTCTGATTTAACCATTTTGTCGGTGGGTGTCCAACCAGAAAATACCTTAGCAGTTGAAGCAGGTGTAGCAACTGGTTTACGTGGCGGTATTGTTGTTGATGAACGCTATCAAACGAATCAACCCGATATTTATGCGGTTGGGGATGCTATTGTAGTGAAACAACAAATCACTCAAGAAGATGCGCTGATTTCTTTAGCTTCTCCTGCCAATCGCCAAGGACGTCAAGTAGCGGATGTGATTGCTGGGTTAGAGAGAAAAAATCAAGGAAGCATTGGGACCGCCATTGTGCGAGTCTTTGATTTAACCGCTGCTTCAACTGGTTTAAGCGAACGGGCTGCTAAAGCTGCTGGACTAACAACAGCTGTTGTGCATATCAGTGGAAAAGACCATGCGGGGTATTATCCTGGCGCAACAGATCTTCAGTTAAAATTAGTTTTCCATCCTACGACAGGGGAAATTTATGGCGCACAAGGAATTGGGGCCAAGGGCGTAGATAAGCGGATTGATATTCTTGCGACCGCTATTAAAGGACAGTTAACTATTTTTGATTTACCTGAATTAGAGTTTACCTATGCGCCGCCGTTTGGTTCAGCGAAAGATCCCGTGAACATGTTAGGCTATGCAGCGATGAACCTTGTAGAAGGATTGAGTGAAAACGTTCAATGGTATGAGTTATCCAACGAATTAGCTAATGGGGCTGTTTTATTAGATGTCCGTAATCCCGCCGAACGAGCCAATGGTCAATTTAAAAATGCTGTGTCTATTCCTTTAAATGAGTTAAGAGAACGTTTGGAGGAATTAGACAAGTCAACGGAGTACATTGTTAGTTGTCACAGTGGTTTGCGTAGTTATATTGCAGAACGGATGCTAAAACAAGCAGGCATCTCAGCCAAAAATTTAGATGGTGCTTTTGCGCTATATCGAATGGTAAAACCGGAGGAACTAGAAAATGTATAACACGATTGGCATGCCTGAATTTTATCAGGAAGCAAAACGAAAAAAATTACCGATTATTGATGTACGAGAAGAAATGGAATACCAACTGGGGCATGTCCCTCAGGCCATCAACTTACCTTTAAGTACTTTAACCGAAAATTATCAGCAATTAGATAAAAACCAACCCTATTATCTGATTTGTCAAATGGGATCGCGCTCCGCACAAGCGTGTGCGTTTCTCAGTCAACAAGGGTATCAAGTAACCAATGTTCTAGGTGGTACATCTGGCTGGTTGGGTCAATTAGAACAATAAAATAACAAAAAACGTTTATCCTTTTACACAGGATAAACGTTTTTTTGTTAGATAAAGATGTGTCAAAACTGTAAGAGGAATGATAGGAAGATGAAGGGACCAGTTTTTTTATTCATTATATACTAAATAAAATGACAAACTCGTCAACAGAAATCAAGGAGGAACAAATAAATGAAAAAGTCAGGCCAGAAGAAGCGAAATAAAAAAGTGTGGTTCGGTATTGGTGCCGCAGTGGTCGTCGTCGGATTTATCGGAGCAAAAACAGTTTTTTCTTCAAAAGAAGTTGAACCTGAATACACAACGTATACCATTACAGAAATGGCCTCATTAAAATTAGATGGTCAAGTGAGTTTTCTAGATACTCGGGATATTTTCTTTGATCCTTCTCTAGGAAAAATTGCCGAAATAAATGTTGAAAATGGTAAAGAAGTCAAGAAAGATAGTCCATTGTTAACGTACAATAACTCAGACATCCAAGCCACAGAAACAGAACAAGCGAATGCCGTTAATCGGAACAATCTTCAAGTTCAACAAGCACAAGAGAACGTTAACTTAGCCACTCAAAAATACAATGAAGCGTTAAACAAAGTTGCTGCAGCCAAGCAAAAATTAAACACCGCAAAAGAGGCTGAAGAGAAAGAAACACTAAATGCGGAAATTCAGCAATTGAATGAAGCCGTTAGTGCTGCGAATAGTGAAGTCGCCCAAGCTAACCAAGCCCTTCAATTAGCCAACAGTGATGCCGTCGGAGCAGCAAACACGCTTGAACAAACACGTGGCAAAGTCAACACAGTTGTTACAGCACCAATTGATGGCCAAGTCACTGTTGATGCTAGTGCCATGAGTAGTACCGACAAACCAGTCATTAAAATTGCAACACAAAAGAAAAATATTCAAGGAAAAGTAACCGAATATGATTACGATAAATTACAGACAGGGGAAGAAGTAACAGTGACGACCGTTGGTTCAGGCAAATCAGCACCAGGCAAAATTGTTTCCATTGCGCAAACCCCAATAGCTAAAAATGAAGGCAATCCAGTAGTGAGTTATCAATTTACAGTAGAAGGTGATTTTCCTTGGGCAGAAGGCTTGTCTACTAGCATCGCTGTGCCGCAAAAGCAAATGATTATACCGACAGCAGCAATCCAAAAAGAAGGCCAAAAAGAATTTGTCTATGTTTACAAAGCGGGCAAAGCGAAAAAAACACCGATTGAAACAGAAACAAATTTAGGTCGTAAAGTTGTCAAAAGTGGCTTGAATTGGAAAGACCAAGTGATTGCCAATCCCAATAAAGAATTAAAAGATAATCAAGATGTTCAGGTAGCTGCCAATGATTAAGCTAGCCCATATTCATAAATATTATTATTCCGAAGAAGAAACACTGCATGTGTTAGATGATATTAACCTCCAAGTAGACGCTGGAGAATTTTTAGCGATTATGGGTCCTTCTGGTTCTGGGAAATCGACTTTGATTAATTTGCTAGGCTTTATTGATAAAAAGTTTGAAGGAACGTATTTATTTGAAGACCGTGAAATTGGCGACTTTTCTGATAAGGAACTATCCCGAATTAGAAATGAAGCAGTCGGCTTTGTCTTTCAGAATTTTAGTTTAATTGAAACACTAACAGTTGAAGAAAACATTGAATTACCTCTTTTATATAGTGGGTTAACCCCAAAAGAAGCCAAAGATCGTGTCCACGAAGTTCTGACAAAAGTCGGCTTGCCAGATAAAGGCAAGAAGCATCCAAAACAACTTTCGGGCGGACAACAACAACGTGTTGCCATTGCGCGTGCGATTGTCAATCGGCCAAGTTTTATTATTGCAGATGAACCAACTGGGGCTTTAGATAGTAAAACATCGGAAGAAATTTTAACGCTCTTTCAGCAATTAAACAATGAAGGTGTCACCATTATTTTAGTGACACATGATGAAGAAACAATTGAATACTGCAATCGTTTGATTAAAGTTCGTGATGGAAAGATTTTAGAGGAGGTGCTGACATGAAACGTTCAATTATTTGGAAAACCGCCTTCCGTTCCATTTTGAAAAATAAGCGACGCAGCTTGTTAACGATGCTAGGGATTGTCATCGGGATCGCTTCGGTGATTACCATCGTGGCTATCGGTAACGGCTTTAAAGAAGACATGGTCGATAAATTATCTGCTGAAAAACAAAAAGAAAATGTGAAAAAGATTTCTTTTTCGGCCTACAACACTTCGGATATGTTTAGTGACCAAGCGATGTTTACCGACAATGATTTAGGGGTCGTGCGCATGGTTCCTGGCGTAGAAAAAATTGATTTTGATCAAAGAGAAGTTGATGGCGCCCAAAAAGGTACACTGAATTTTCAAGCAGGACCGAAAAATCTTTCCGTAACCTATGAACTTGCCGACAAAACCACCAAAGAATTGTTGGCGGGACGCCAACTGAATGATGGAGACAATGCAAAACTGGATAAAACAGTGGTGGTGGATGAACTGGTTGCCAAAGAACTCTACCAAGACCCAACTGCAGCAGTTAATCGAACTTTTCCATATAAAGAGCAACTTTTTACCATTGTTGGCGTGACAACCAATACCAGCGGTGCCATTGGTCCAGGTAATGATGACTCATTGCTTTATTTTCCCAAAAAGACCTATGAACATTATTTCGGCAAGCTAAAAGATACATCTACGTTGAAGCTAACAGTAGCACCTGGCTATCAACCAGATCAAGTATTGAAAGAAACAATAAAAACTCTCTCTCAACAAGGAACCATGAAAAACAGCGGGACATATCAAGAATATAATGTTAAAGATACCATCAAAGAAATGGGCTCTTTATTAAATAATTTAACCTTGTTTATTTCCGCAATTGCGGCCATTTCACTGGTAATTGCTGGGGTCGGCGTTATGAATATGATGTACATTTCGGTCTCAGAACGGATTAAGGAAATTGGTATCCGACGTGCATTGGGCGGGACAGCTAGTGATATTAAAAAGCAATTCTTAACAGAAGGGATTGCCTTGACCTTAATCGGCGGAATTACTGGTTATCTTTTAGGAATGATTATTGCCTACTTAGCCTCAATGGCACTACCGTTTTCTGTTCGACCAGATTTAATGACCGTTTCATTAGCCATTGGGATTTCTGTCTTTATCGGGGTTGTATTTAGCTATTTCCCTGCCTCGGCAGCTTCGAAAAAAGACTTGATCGATATTATGAAATAAATATAAACAGCAAAAAAACAGCCACTTTTGGCTGTTTTTTTTAGTGAAAGTAGAAAAAAATCCAAAGATTTCAAGAGAAAATAGCTAACAAACGTCAAAAGGTTGGTAGCTAATACCAACCTTTTGACGTTTGTCAGCTAAATAAAAAAAGAAAAAATTAAAAAAATAGCACGTTGAGGATTAAATAACAAATATTTTTTAAATAAGACTATTGGAAATCCTTTATAAATCTGGGATTACGGGAATGACTGTTAATGACTGATTTGCTTGTAAATTTCTAAATTTTAATTCGAAAAAATTCCAGTATACTAAATATATCAAAACAAAACACGAAAATTGAGAAAATTTTGAACTAAAAAAGAATTAAGGAGGAATCAAGAATGAAAATAATGGTCATCACAAAAAATATTTTATCAGAAACTGCTTTTCAAAACCGCTTACAGCATTTAGATCACCAAGTTTTTTGTACGACGTGTCTGATTGGTGAAATTAAGGAAAGTCATTTGTTTTATCGAAAATTTGATGCAATCATTCTCAGCGAAACGATTCCTCGCAAAGAACAATATTTATATCTAAAGGAATTAGCCAGAGTTAAAACGCCGTTGTTTCTTCGCTCGGAAGACATTCCTACCTCGGAAGAATTGAGCATTAGCTATCAATATGGCATTCTCAATTGGTTACGATTGGATGCGACTTTGGATACATTAAGAGAAAATCTCCTTTTGGCAGAATTAAATAAACCCATCCAACGAGAAGATGAAAAGTTAGATGTAGAAGGGATAAAGCTAACAGCCGCAGAACGTGCACTACTGGCTGTCTTGTATAGTACGCCAAAAGAACACTTACCAATGGAGCGCCTGTGTAAATTAATATATGACACAGAAGAAACAGCCAATAATCGAAAAAAAATGACCAAACAGCTGACAAAATTAAATAAAAAAATTCAAGTAGGGGGCTTTAAAAAACAAGGTATCCAAAATACACGGTATAAAGGCTACAAACTGCATCCGCAGTTGCTTCCTTACATTGGCGAATTATTTACTTAAAATAGAGAAGCACTTGACGAATGAAAATCACCATCACAGGATGACCTCTAAAAACCATGCTATACTAATACGGAATAGTATAGGAGGTGGGTCTGTATGAAAGACGGACTATATTGGGTACAACAATTAAAAGAACAGAAAGTAAGTCGCACAGAACTCTTAAAGGATATTGAGAAAAAAGTCCAAAAGTTAAATCCAAAGATCAATGGCTTTGTAACTTTTGATAGCCAAGAAGCAGAAGCAACTTATCAAAAAAATAAACAGCAGGACACACTATTTGCTGGTTTGCCATTTCCATTGAAAATGTTAGGCCAAGAAAAAGCGGGGTGGTCAGCAACGGCCGGCTCGCAACTTTTTAAAAATAGTACTGCAACAACGACCTCTAACTTTGTCAAACAAGCAGAAACGATTGGTTTGATGCCTTTAGGACAAACCAACGCTCCAGAGTTTGGCTTTAAAAATATTACGGACCCTGCGCTTTACGGGCCAGCCCGCAATCCTTGGAACCTGGAACATTCGCCAGGCGGTTCCAGTGGCGGCGCTGCCGCAGTTGTCGCTAGCGGGATTGTTCCTATAGCCGGCGCTAGCGATGGCGGTGGCTCCATCCGAATTCCCGCCTCTTTTAGTGGCTTAATTGGCTTAAAACCTAGCCGTGGCTCCATGCCTGTCGGCCCTGAAGGCTGGCGAGGCTGGCAAGGTGCCTCGATTGACTTTGCGTTGACTATTTCTATGAGAGACACCAAAGCGTTATTCTATGGCCTACGTGGTAGCCACAGTGGCGCCCCCTACCAAGCGCCCTTGGCAGAATGGCAAACACACCCTAAAAAACAACGGCTAAAAATTGCTCTGTGTACCGCTTCGCCTATCGGCTCAATGATTTCGCCAGAAGCAACACTAGCGGCGAAACAAGCGGCTGATTTTCTGGCAGCCGCTGGCCATGAAATCATTGAAATTCCTTATCCAGTCGATGGTGCAGCGCTGATTCGCTCCTATTATCAAATGAACGGCGCAGAAACTACAGCGATGATGAACAGCATTCAACAGGGGCTCGGGCGCCCAATTCGTAAAGAAGAAATCGAACCTTTTTCATGGACCATGCATCAATTCGGCCAAAAGATTCCAGCAGCCACCTATGTTCATTCATTACAGTTGTGGGATCAAGCAGCAGTAACGATGGAAGAACTTTTTCAAAAATTTGATCTGTTTTTATCACCAACAACGGCTTTTTCAGCACCAAAAATTAACGAAGATTTGCAAAGTGAGCACATTCGTCAACGAATGGCGCAAGCAGCAGAATTAACAGAAGCAGAGTTGGCTGAATTAATCTATGATTATTTTGATAAAAGTTTACAGCTAACACCTTATACTCAATTAGCGAACCTGACAGGACAACCAGCTATCAGCTTGCCCACACATATTACGGCAGCTGGGTTACCCTTAGGCATTCAATTGCTGGCTGCTCGTGGACGTGAAGATCTCTTATTCCAAGTAGGCGAACAGTTTGAGCAAGAAGGTAAATTTAAATTACCAGAAAGTTACCGCTAAATAGGGTGTTATTGTGACCAAATTTCAGATAAAATAGACACAAGACAAAAAACTGAGGTGGAAAAATGCTGTACGTAGTGAGACATGGTGAAACAGATTATAATGTGGCCCGTAGAATTTGTGGTCATGCGGAAGCGCAATTGACCGAAAAAGGCTATCAACAAGCGGAATTGGTAGCTGAAAAAATTGCCAAACAAGGAATTCAAATCGACCGTTTACTGGCGTCCCCTTTAAAACGGGCGCAAGAAACAGCACGTAAAATTGCAGAACGAAATCAATTGACGATTGAAACAGAACCTCGTTTAATTGAGATGAATTTTGGCATTTATGATGGTGAACCGATTGAAACAACGGCTTTCCAAGAAAATCGTTCTGAGATTTCCTTGCCGTTTCCAGAAGGGGAATCAGTCCTAGATGTCGCAGGTCGAATTTATCCCCTGATTGAGGAAGCCTTGGCTTCAGAGGAAACTTACCTATTTGTTTGCCACAATGCGGTTATGCGAGTCATTGATAACTACTTCAATGGTAAAAAAATCCAAGATTTCTTGGACTTTCATTGTGAAAATACACAACTTGTACAATACGGAGAATAAAAATCAAGTCTTTAATCTTTTGGTTAAAGACTTGATTTTTTTTATGGTAAATAAGAAACCGCTTCCGTTTTAATGTATAATAAATTAACTTTTGGATCAAAAAAGAAATGGGGAAAAGACTATGAGAATTGATAATATTCATCAAGCGTTAAAACAGTTTCACGTACAAAATCCAAGTAGCAAAGAAATCTTGTTGCCCGCAACGGCTTCGCAATTAAGTCAGACCTCTGGCTATACCCGAACCGCTGTTAGTGAAGAGCTTTCAGAATTAGTAAGAAAAGACCAAGTCGTTAAAGTTAAATCTAGACCAGTGTTATTTTTTGATAAAGACTACTTAGAGGAACAGTTTCCTTTTTTTAAAAGTAGCACGTGCTACGATTCCCTCGCTTCGCTGCAAGAGGACATTTATCAACAGACAGAACAGATACATAAGAAAAAGCAGCTACTGAAAATGAATCCATTTGCGAACGTAATTGGTTTTGATGGGAGCTTAGCAGACGCCATCAAGAAGTTGAAAGCCGCTATTTTATATCCGCCTAATGGCTTGAATATTTTACTTACTGGAGAATCTGGGGTGGGGAAAACCTTAATTGCAGAACAATTACACCAATTTTATCAAGTTAAAATGAACCAAGAAGTTCCGTTTATTTATTTTAATTGTGCAGAATATTTCAACAATCCAGAATTATTAACTTCGCATCTGTTTGGCTATAAAAAAGGCAGTTTCACTGGTGCCGTCAATGACCAAAAAGGTTTAGTGGAGTTGGCAGATGGCGGTTTTTTATTTTTAGATGAAGTCCATCGATTAACGAGCGAAGGCCAAGAAAAATTGTTTACAGTTTTGGATAAAGGGTATTTTACACGGATGGGTGAAGCCGAAAAACAAAGAAATGTATCGATAAAATTTATTTTTGCAACAACCGAAGCCGTCAATCAACATTTTTTGAAAACGTTTTTAAGAAGGATCCCTGTGACATTAGCCATTCCAGCTTTAGCCGAGCGCTCTTTGAAAGAAAAAATTCAATTGATTTTGTCCTTTTTCTTAGAAGAAAGTCAACGGATTCAAAAGAATATCCACATTCGTTATGAGGCGTTGAAACAATTAACGTTTACTCATTTTGAAGCCAACGTTGGTGAATTGAAAGCGGCGATTCAATTTCTGAGCGCACAAGCCTATTTAGAAGTGTTCGATCAATTAACGGAAACTATTTGCATTGAAGCAAACGAGGGGACAGTCAAAGAGCAACCTGATGTAGAAAGTCTGCTGGCTTTTAATGAGTGGATACCTAACGATGGCCTCACGATTCAATACAACCATTTTTATTTAAGCAGTCAAGAGTTACTTAAATCAGAAAGTCTGAAAAATGATCGTTTTTATAATTTTCTATTGAAAGAATATGCGGATTTGAAAAAATTAACTCTTTCGACAGAGGATGCGCTAGCAATCATGCAAAACAAAGTCGAGCAACTTTATGATATGGATATTTTTGCTCAAGAACCGCTAGCCATAGAGGCCATTGACGAAACATTGCAGCCAAAAATTCAAGAAGCCATTGTCTTTTTTGAACAATTAATCCAAGAAAAATTGACAGAGGATTTCCAGAATATTTTAATTGTCCACCTTTATTCTGCTGTTTTTTATTCTGCACAAATGAATGAAACGTTTTATTCAGATACCAAAAATATCTATTCTGGCAAAGTAACCCAGTATCAAGCTGCTAAGACCATGGTGGACTTTCTACAAACGTTGTTTGGGATTTCTTTTGCTGATACGGAAATCCTCTTTTTTGATCTATTTATTCGTAAAGTCACAGCTAAAAAAAGAGCGCACTCAGTTGAAGAAAACTGTGGCGTTATCGTCGTTGCACATGGTGCCGCGACGGCTAGCAGCATGGTTGAGTACACCAACCTTCTGTTCTCAACAACGGTCATGCGTGCAGTTGATATGCCGATTAATCAATCAGTGGAAGAAACATTAGAAAAAGTCCGTACAATTGTAAAGCAAAATCAGTATAAAAAAATTATTTTAATGGTGGACATCGGTTCCCTGGTTTACTTTGGTAATGCTATCAGTCAAACGTTTCAAATGGAAGTGCTGCTAATTAGCAATATCAATCTCTTAACATTGCTAGAAGTGGCCCGAGAAGTCATTTATGAATCGACGGCGTTTGAGTATCTATTACCAGTCTTAAAAGAAAAAAATCATCGCGCCTTGATTTGCAGTAAAGGTCGCTTCAACGAGGCAAAAGTTCTCATTATTTCCTGTCTAACTGGCATGGGGACTGCTATTAAAATTGAACAGTTGTTACTAAAAACTTTTCCTAATGAATTACTAACGAATGTACGCATCATTACTTTAGAGAAAAGAGAAGTGGAAGACATTGATCGTTTGCATTCTTTTGTTCGAAAAGAAGAGAAAATCGTTGGCATCATTGGCACCGTAAAGACAGAAGTGCCAGATATTCCGTTTATTTCTTTACAAGATTTACTATCGAAGCGGGGCATTCAGCTAGTTTTCGAATTATTAGGCCATCATTTAGAAGAAAAACAAAACCAAGAGTTACTAAAAAAAGTTTCAGCTAAATATATTCAAGGATTATCAATCGAAGCTATTACAGACTTACTAACGGTTTTGAATCCTACAACCATTTCGATCGAATTAGCTAAGATTTATTCAGATATTTGCTTACAAACTAAAATAAAAAGTGACGAAAAGATTTTACTTCGTTTTATCATTCATTGTGCTTGTATGTTAGAACGGCAATTGCTAAATCCAGAATATGACCCGACAGCTTATGAAATGTCATACCGAGAGTTGCCAGAAGCAGTATCTGTCATAAAAATGGCGTTTCGACCGCTTGAAGTGTCCTATAATCTGTTGATTCCACCTTTGGAAGTGCGCTATATTTATGAATTGCTCTTTGAAAAGGCTTAATTCAAACGGAAATGAAAGTTGGCACACTTATTGCTTTTAATAAAATGATTAATTAGCAAAGGAGTTTGTTTATGGAAAATGAACCAATTTTACTTTTAACACACAATGGTTGGGGCTTGGAATTAGTCAAAAGCGTCCAGATGATTGTAGGAGAAGTCACAAATGTACATGAAGTAGCATTACAAGCAGAGGATTCACTGGGGGATTATTTAGAACGAGTCACAGAAAAAATTGACCAGTTAACGTGGCACAACCAGTTGCTAATTTTAACAGATGTTAAAGGTGGCACACCTAGTAATGTTGCATTGCGTTTATCAAAAGATTATGACCTCCTGATTGTGTCAGGATTATGCACATCGTTATTATTAGAATCCGTCATGAAACAAAGTGGTCCTGGATTTCGTTTACAAGATGCAGAGATGATTCAACAAGCAGCAGTAGACAGTTGTCAAATTTTAGAAATTCCAAAATAAGAAAGTACAGGTGAACAGAATGTCAAAAATCGTATTAACAAGAGTCGATAGTCGTTTAATCCATGGACAAGTAGTGACTAAATGGTTACAACAATCAGGTGCAAATGAAATTTTGGTAGTGAGTGATGAACTAGAGCAAGATGAATTTTTACAAAGTATTTATTTAATGGCGGCGCCTCCAGGGGTTTCTGTAGTAATTAAAGGGATTGAAAGTGCCAAAGAATATTGGGAATCGCAAGAAAAGGAAGAGAAAAAGGTGTTATTTTTAGTGCCAGATTTAACGACCTTAAAAGCGATGGTGGACCAAGAAATTATTAAAGAGGAGATTCAAGTTGGTGGCTTAGGTGGCGGACCAAATCGGAAAAATGTTTTAAAAAATATCAATTTATCTGAAGAAGATGTTGCAATTTTGACTGAACTTTTAACGAAGGGCATCCATGTTTTCTTCCAAGCGATTCCCGAAGAAAATCCCCTACCAATTCAAAAATTAATTGAAAAATATCAATCACTATAATCAGAGAAAAAGGAGAGAATCATATGGGCGTTTTAGGTGTTTCAATTATTATGGGACTTTATTATTGGTTTGCACGTTTGCGTTTTGGGTACACATTTTCAGGCATGCTGTCTCAGCCATTAGGCGCAGCGTTGGTGGCTGGTTTAGCAACAGGAAAACTTAGTGAAGCAATGGTTGTGGGGGCGGGGATTCAACTTGTTTATCTCGGAGTCACCTCCACACCGGGTGGCAATGTGCCTAGTGATCCGGCTTTAGCTTCAGCAATCGCGATTCCGATTGCTTTAGGTGTGGGAATGAATGCCGAGGCGGCTGTTGCACTAGCTGTTCCTTTTGGTGTGTTAGGCGTCTTTATGGATCAATTACGGCGGACCATCAATGCGACTTGGGTGCATATGGCTGATAAATATGCAGAAGAGTTAAATTATGGGGGGATTTACCGAGCTGCGTTTGTTTATCCAGCTTTAGCGGGATTTTTAATTCGCTTTCCTTTGGTTTTTGCGGCGAACTTTTTTGGTCAATCTGTGGTGAATAAAGTCTTAGAAGTTATCCCAGCATGGTTGATGCACGGCTTTGAAGTAATGGGTGGTATTTTACCAGCGTTAGGATTCGCCTTAACAATTATGGTAATTGGCAAGAAAAATTTGATTCCTTATTTTTTAATCGGTTTTGTTGCAGTAGTATATTTTGGCGCAGAAGTTATGGCCGTCGCTATTTTAGGAATCTGTATTGCCTTTTTAGTTAGAAACAAGGCATTGAGTGAGGAGGCAGCATAATGGAACAAATGACACAAGCAAATGAACAACAATTGGAACAGAAAAAAATTACTAAAAAAGAATTATCCAAAGCCTTTTGGATTTATCAACTAGGCTGTGAATTATCAAATTCTTATGAACGTCTTCAAAGTTTAGTTTTTTGTGCATCGATGATTCCAGCAATTAAAAAACTTTACGCAGACGATGAAGAACAACAAAGAGAAGCTCTGAAACGTCATTTGAATTTTTTTAATACTGAAGGAACAGTAGGGGCTTCCATTCAAGGGATTGCAATTGCTATGGAGGAAGAAAAATCCAATGGCGCAGCGATCTCTGATACGGCGATCACATCGATTAAAACTGGGCTGATGGGTCCGCTGGCTGGGATTGGCGATTCGATTATTTGGGCAGCATTAATGCCGTTAATCATTTCCATTTTTATTCCAATGGCTAAAGGAGGTAACGTGATTGGAAGTATCGATCCGTTGGTTCTGTACACAGCCATTACGTTATACATCAGTTGGACGTTAGTAAATAAGTCCTATACATTAGGGCGTAATTCAATCTTAAGTTTGTTAAAAGACGGCAAAATTAAGCAAGTCATTTATTCAGCAAATGTTTTAGGAATGATGATGATGGGCGCTTTAAGTGCGAGTTATGTTAAAATTGCTAGCCCGATGACGTTTAAAGTTACTGGCGGTGCCACGATTGTTTTACAAGATATCCTAGATCAAATTATGAAAGGGTTACTTCCTTTAGCAGCAGTCATGGCTATTTATTTCTTCATGGTAAAAAAAGGCCCACGTTACGGTATCATTATCGGCACGATTGTCTTAGTTAGTTTGGTCACTTCATTCTTTGGTTTGTTATAAAGGAGAAAATAATGAATAGTTACGAAAAATTCCACTTAAAAGAAGTCATTAATGCTTCTGGCAAGATGACCATTCTAGGTGTCTCCAAAGTTT